>UMIC01036453.1_pt1 | contig 12386 bp, 8 predicted proteins | sample 1965681 | NCBI WGS metagenome assembly UMIC01 (sample SAMEA4836114, study PRJEB28245) | human gut metagenome | biome: gut microbiome; material: fecal sample | place: Denmark | collected 2008
CCGCCCCTACTACTACTTCTACTACCTTTTTATATATTTATTGTTTATATATATATTCATTAGGTGGGGTGGGTGTGTATATTTGAGGTAGCTTTTCGATATTTTTAACTTTGTTGTTTATTTCTTTTATTTTTTTATTACTTATTAACAGGAGATGTATTTATGAAATTAGAATGTTCTAAAAAATCTTTGCTTAATGCTATTAATATAGTTAGTAAAGCTGTTTCTACTAGAAGTACATTGCCTATACTTAACTGTATTCTTCTTACAGGTGATAGAGAAGGCTTTAGACTTTTGGCTAGTGATAGAGAATTAAGTATTGAAACTGATAATATTGAATCAGATTTGTATGAAAAGGGTTCAGTAGCTATTGATGCAAAAATGTTTGCTGATATTATTAAGGCTTTACCTACTGAAATGGTTACTTTAACTGTTGATGAAAAAAATGTTTGTCATATTAAATCCGGTAAGTCTGAATTTACTATTAATGGTCAGCCAGCTGAACAGTTCCCAGAAGTTCCGGTTGTAAATAAGAGAGAAAACATCGTTTTAAAGTCTGCTGATATTAAAAATATGATTAAACAGACTATTTTTTCTGTTGCAACTGACGAAAGTAAGCCTATTTTAACCGGTGAACTTTTTAAGTTTGATGAAAATTGCTTTAATGCTGTAGCTATTGACGGCTTTAGAGTAAGTTGGAGAAAAACTGTTTGCGAATATGACGGCTATACTGAAATGGTTGTTCCTTCTAAGACTCTTAACGAGCTTGCTAGACTTTTATCTGATGATGAAAACGAAAAAGCTACTATTTACTATTCTTCTAGCTACATTCTTTTTGAAATTAAGGGTTGTACTATTGTTTCAAGACTTTTAGATGGCGAATTTTTAAATTATGAAAACTTATTTGTAGAAAATAGTCTAGTAAAATTGACTGCTAACACTCACGAACTTTTAAGTGCTTTTGAAAGAGCAACTATTGTTTCTGAGGACAATAAGAAAACTCCTGTTATATTGACTATAAAGGAAAATAATTTAAATATCAAAACTACTACTGACAGAGGTTTGGTAAATGAAGATGTGCCTATTACTCTTGATGGAGAAGAACTTGTAATTACATTTAATGCTAGATACATTATTGATATTCTCAAGGTTGTTGAAGAAGAATATGTAACAATGAACTTTAATACTAACAAGAGTCCTTGTATTGTAACCGGTGTTACTAATCACGATTATAAGTACCTTGTATTACCTATTAATCCTAGATAGTTTTTAGAATAAATGTTTGAAAATGGTTGTTTTTGAATAGCAAAAAATCTGTACTAATTGAAACATAGTTTCGATGTAGGCTCTTTTATGTAAGGAGATTTATTATGAATGTTTATATTAAAGATAATTTTATAAAATTACAGCAGGCACTTAAATTGGCTGGTTTTGTTGACCAAGGTTCTGATGCCAAAATGCTTATACAAGATGGTAATGTAAAGGTAAATGGTGCTGTATGCACTATGCGAGGTAAAAAACTTGTAGCCGGCGACAAGGTAGAAATGGACGGCGAAAGTTTTATTATTGCTGAAAAATAGTATTTTTAAGTGTATATTGTTTAATTAGAAAAGTCTGTTTTGCAACAGGCTTTTTTAAGCTGATTTTTTGGGAGATTTTTTATGAAAGTAGACAGATTGTGTTTGAAAAATTATAGAAATATTGATTTAGTAGATATTGAATTTTCTCCTTATGTAAATATACTTTACGGAGATAACGCACAGGGTAAGACTAACATATTGGAGTCTCTTTTTTTGTGTGCTACCGGTAGAAGCCAGAGGACGAGAAATGATAAAGAATTAATACAGTTTGACAATCAATCTGCCCATATTAGCTGTTATGTGAGTAAAGAAAATTATCAGGATAAAATTGATATACACTTAAAAAATGGAGAGAAAAAGGGTATTGCCGTAAACAGTATTCCAATTAGGAGATTAGGTGATTTATTTGGCACAATAAATATTGTACTTTTTTCTCCTGAAGATTTAATGCTTGTAAAAGAGGGTCCGGCTCTTAGACGAAGATATATGGATATAGAGCTTTGTCAGTTAAGTAAGGTCTATTATTTTAATTTACAAAAATACTATAAGATACTAAAAGAACGAAATACGCTTCTAAAGAAAATGGCAAAAAATGGCTCATTATTAGAAGATACGCTGGATATATGGGATAAGCAACTTTGTGCTTATGGCACAAAATTAGCTGATGAGAGAAAAAATTTTATTGAGAATTTGAACTTAAAGGCAGAGAGAATACATTGTGATATTTCTGCCAGTAAGGAAAATTTGAAAATAGAGTATAAGGAATCTGTGGACTATAATAATTTTTATGAAAAAATGGTCAAAAACAGAGACAAGGACATTTTTTATGGCAACACCTGTGTTGGTATACACAAAGACGATATGGTTTTTTATATAAATGGCAACAATGCCAGAGATTATGCCTCACAGGGTCAGCAGAGAACAATATGCCTTAGCTTAAAAATGGCAGAAGTGGAATTGATAAAGGAAAAGACAGGAGCTTATCCTGTGCTTTTACTTGATGATGTACTGTCTGAACTGGACAAAAATAGACAGGATTATATACTGAAAAGCATAAATAATATACAGACTATTATTACTTGTACAGGACTTGATGAAATCACCAGAAATATAGGCGATAAAATAAAAATATTTAGGGTTAAAGAGGGAAAAATCCTTTAAATTTTGGTTGAATTGTGGTATAATAGAGGGGTATAGATAAAGGTAAGTTGATGAAATTTAAACTAAAAAACTATGTATTAGAGAATATTTAGTTTTTATATTGTTAATTTTGAAGTATTTTCAATGACTGAAGGTCTTGATTTACATTTTAAATTTCTGCTTGCCCAGTTGGAGGAATAAAAATGGCACAACAGGATTACAATGAAAATCAAATACAGATACTTGAGGGTCTTGAGGCTGTAAGAGTTCGCCCTGGTATGTATATTGGTTCTACCTCTATTAGAGGTCTTCATCATTGTGTTTATGAAATCGTGGATAATGCTGTCGATGAGGCACTTGCAGGCTATTGTACAGATATTGAGATAACAATAAACCCAGATGATACTGTAACTGTATTTGATAATGGTCGAGGAATACCAGTAGGTATTCATCCACAAAAGGGAATACCTGCCGTAGAGGTAGTATTCACAATTCTTCATGCCGGTGGTAAGTTCGGTGGTGGAGGATACAAGGTTTCCGGTGGTCTTCACGGTGTAGGTGCATCTGTTGTAAATGCTTTAAGTGAATGGCTTGTAGTTGATATTTATCACGATGGCAATATTTACAGACAGCATTATGCAAGAGGTAAGGTGCAGGATAAATTGACTATTGTTGGTCAATGTCCAAAGGAACAGACTGGTACTAAAATTACATTTAAGCCAGATGCTGAAATATTTGAGGAAACACATTTTGATTATGCTACTTTAAGAGAACATTTTCAGGAAACAGCCTTCCTTACTAAGGGCGTAAAGATTATTTTCAAAGATGAAAGAGAAGGTCAGCAGGCTGAAAATGTGTTCCACTATGAAGGTGGTATTCGTGAGTTTGTAGAGCATATAAACAAAACCAGAGAAACTTCATACGATGAAATATTCTATTGCGAAGGTATGAAAGATGATATTGCTGTTGAAGTTGCTTTCCAGCATTATGACGGATATAACGAAGTTAATTTCTCTTACGTAAACAATATCAATACTGTAGACGGTGGTACTCACGTAATGGGCTTTAGAAGTGCTCTTACAAAGACTATTAACGACTATGGCCGTAAATTTGGTCTTTTAAAGGCTAGTGACAAAAACCTTACAGGTGAAGATATAAGAGAAGGTCTTACTTCTGTTATCAGTGTTAAAATTCCAGACCCACAGTTTGAAGGTCAGACAAAGGGCAAACTTGGTACAAGTGAAGCAACAAGTGCTGTTGCAACTGTATTAAGCGAAAAATTGGAATACTTCCTTGAAGAAAATCCTACAATAGCAAAAGCTATTTTTGAAAAGTCTATGGTTGCATCAAGAGCTAGAGAAGCAGCTAGAAAGGCTAGAGAACTTGTAAGAAGAAAATCTCCTCTTGAGTCAGGTAGACTTCCTGGTAAATTGACAGACTGTTCATCTAATGACCCGTCTGAAAGCGAAATTTACATCGTAGAGGGTAATTCTGCCGGTGGTTCTGCTGTTGGTGCAAGAAACCCTAGAGTACAGGCTGTATTGCCTTTAAGAGGTAAAATACTAAACGTAGAAAAAGCAAGACTTGATAGAATACTTGGTAATGAAGAAATTAGAGCAATGATAACAGCCTTTGGTACTGGTATTCACGAAGATTTTGATATATCTAAACTTAGATACCACAAAATTATTCTTATGACCGATGCCGATGTTGATGGTGCTCATATTGCAACATTACTTTTGACATTTATATTCAGATTTATGCCTGACCTTATTAAAGAGGGTTATGTGTACTTAGCACAACCACCACTTTATAAGTTAGAGAAGAATAGAAAAGCTTACTATGCTTATTCAGATGAAGAAAGAGATAGTATTATTTCTGAAATCGGTTCTGACGGTATGAGTCCTATTCAGAGATATAAGGGTCTTGGTGAAATGGACCCTGAACAGCTTTGGGACACTACTATGAACCCAGAAAATCGTATTCTTGTAAAGGTTACTATTGATGATGCCAGAGTGGCAGATGCAATTTTTGACCAGCTTATGGGCGATAATGTTGAGCCTAGACGTGAATTTATACAGGAAAACGCAAAATATGTTACTAATCTTGATGTTTAGTATACAGTAAAGGATTGAAATTATGGATGAAAACAATGTAACCTATGATAAAATTGTAGACGTTGAAATATCTGACAAAATGAAAAGTGCATACATAGACTATGCAATGAGTGTTATTGTATCAAGAGCTTTACCAGACGTTAGAGATGGTTTAAAGCCTGTTCATAGACGTATTTTGTTTGATATGAACGAACTCCACCTTGACCCATCAAAGGGCTACAAGAAGTCTGCTCGTATTGTTGGTGATACAATGGGTAAATATCACCCTCACGGTGATTCATCAATATACGATGCTTTAGTTCGTCTTGCTCAGGATTTCTCTATGAGATACCCTCTTGTTGACGGTCATGGTAACTTTGGTTCGATTGATGGTTTTCAGGCTGCGGCTTCAAGATATACAGAAGCTAAAATGGCTAAAATCACAGTTGAAATGCTTAGAGATATTGATAAAAATACTGTTGATTTTATGGACAACTATGACGGCGAGTACAAAGAACCTACTGTACTTCCATCAAGATTTCCAAACCTTCTTGTAAATGGTTCAAATGGTATTGCCGTAGGTATGGCAACTAATATACCACCACACAACCTTACAGAAGTAATCAATGCTGCTGTCAAAATGATTGACAACAAAATTGAAGAAAATAGAGATACAGAAATTGATGAAATAATGGACATCATAAAGGGTCCGGACTTCCCAACAGGTGCTAATATCTTAGGTAGAGCAGGTATTGAATCTGCTTACAGAACAGGTAGAGGCAGAATTAGAATGAGAGCTCAATGCGAAATTAGACCTCTTTCTAATGGCAAGGAAGAAATTGTTGTAACTGAAATTCCTTATCAGGTAAACAAGTCCAGAATGATAAGTGGTATTGCTGACCTTGTAAAGGATAAGAAAATTGAAGGTATTGCCGATATTAAGGACCATTCAGACAGAAATGGTATTAATATTACTATTGAGTGTAAAAAGGATTACAGTGCTCAGATTATACTTAATCAGCTTTATAAATACTCACAGTTACAGGAAACTTACAGCGTAAACTTCCTTACAATAGTTGACGGTGTTCCTAGAACACTTAACTTAAAGGAAATGCTTTCTTATTACCTTGAATTTCAGGAAGAAGTTGTTACAAGAAGAACACAGTTTGACTTGGACAAGGCTCTTGCAAGAATGCACATTGTAGAAGGTCTTTTAAAGGCTCTCGACAATATTGACGAGGTAATTAATATTCTCAGAAGTTCTAAAACTAGAGATGAGGCTAAGACTAGATTAATGGATAGATTTGGATTTACTGAAATTCAGGTTAATGCTATTTGTGATATGCGTCTTATCCGTTTAATCGGTTTGGAAAGAGAAAAACTTGAAACTGAAAAGAATGACTTGACTGCATTTATTGCTGAAATGAGAGCAATTCTTGCTGATAAGAATAAGCTTATTACAGTTATTAAAAACGAACTTATTGAAATCAGAGATAAGTATGGTGATGCAAGAAGAACTCGTTTCGTAGCTGATATGGGCGAAATAAATTACGAAGACTTAATTGCCGATGATATGAGTGTTATTACAATGACACAGATGAATTATGTAAAGAGAATTGGTCTTGATACTTACAGAATTCAGAACAGAGGTGGTAAGGGTATAAAGGGTATGCAGACTAGAGAGGAAGACGTTGTAACTAAGTTGTTCCTTAGCTCTAACCATAGCTATCTCCTTTACTTTACTGATATGGGTCGAGTTTATAGAACAAAGACTTACAACATTCCTGAGGCAGGCAGAACTGCTAAGGGTACTCCTGTTGTAAATATTATTGAAAAGTCTCCGGAAGAAAAGATTAGCGAAATTATACCGGTTAAGGAATTTTCAGATAACGAATACCTTGTTATGGTAACAAAGAATGGTATTATAAAGAAAACTCCGGCTAGTGAATACGAAAGTATTAGAAAGAGTGGTAAGATTGCCATTACTCTTAAAGAGGGTGACGAACTTATTTCTATATTCAAGACTACCGGTAACGACAACATTTTCCTTGCCACAAGAAACGGTATGGCAATTTGCTTTAATGAAAATGATGCAAGAGCTGTTGGTCGTACAGCATCTGGTGTAAAGGCTATTGACCTTGCTGATGGCGATTATGTTGTAGGTGCTGAACCGGTTAGAGAGGACAGCAAGGTTCTTCTTGTAACTGACGGTGGTTATGGTAAGTGTACTGACCTTACAAGTTTCCGTATACAGCACAGAGGTGGTAAGGGCTTAAAGGCTTACAAGATTACAGAAAAGACCGGTAATATTATAGGTATTTCAATGGTTAATGACAGCGAAGAACTTATAATGGTTACAAGTGAAGGTGTTGTAATCAGAATTAGAATTAAAGACATTGCAACTACTACTGGTAGAATTACACAGGGTGTAAGATTAATAAACCTTGATGATGGCGTAACAGTTGTTAGTATGGATAAGATTTCAGCTGAAGATGCAGTTGAAGAAGAATCAGAAGAAAACAACACAGAAGTTACTGCTGAAACAACTGAAGAATAAAATGGTTAAAGTCCTAAGGAGATAATCTTTAGGGCTTTTTTCTATAGTGGCAATATTGTGCTAACGGAATTTCCCAAAGGTTAAAAATAAAAAAAACCAACTATTTTCAGTTGGGATGATAGTATATAGACAATAACTGTCTTTTAATATTCAATACCTTTTCTAGCCTTAATACCTCTTTTATAAGGGTGTTTTACAGGATTTATTTCACTTACGTAGTCAGCTAGGTCTACTAAGTAATCCGGGGCATTTCTGCCGGTCATAACTACTTCTGTGTTGTTATGATTTTTTAAATAGTTTAAGAGAATATCCTTATCCAAATAACCATAGTTTACAGCACCTATTACTTCATCAAGTATAAGCATATCCGGCTGAGTTTCTATGGCAGACAAAAGCATTTCATTGTGAGTTTCTCTTAAAAGAGGAATATTGTCATAGTCAAAAGAGGTTGCTCTGTTACATCTTATAATTTCCACGTTTTCCAGCTTTTCAAGAGTCTTTACTTCTCCGGTAGGTGTTCCTTTCAAAAATTGAACAAATGTCACTTTAAGGCCGTTTCCTAAGGCTCTGACAGCCATTCCTGTTGCAGATGTGGTCTTGCCTTTTCCGTTGCCTGTTAAAATATGAATTAAACCTGTCATATATATCTCCTAAAAAGAAAAGGGCTGAATTAATCAGCCCTTAGATTATATTATCTTTCAGTTATTGTAACAGTAAAGTCGTAAGAATCTTCTTCTTTGCTATTATCACCCTGTGCAATAACAGTAAATGTCTTACGTCCTGTCTTAGTAGGGTTAAAGTCGATGTTCCAAGTATATTCGTCATCGTCTTCGTCATCAGGTGACTTGTAAACCTTAGAAATTCTATCGCCGGCACTATCTTCAACCCAAACCTTCTGAGCACTATTTGAAGTAATAACTTCAACTTCAATGCTATCATCAAGTGAGAATGAAGTACCGTCAACATTTACCTTAGAAATCTTAATAGGGTCTGAATTGTCACCATTAATTGTAAGGGCATATTCATTACCTGCACCACCGTCAGAGCTATATGCGTGAACATAGTAAGTATCTCTGATTTCTTCTACCTTAAAGCTAAGGTCGAAAGATTTAGTATCGCCACCAGAGTTCTTAGAACCACTTGAGTTCTTATCAAGGGCAGAAGAACTGCTACCTCTTGTAATTGTTACATAACTTGTACCATAAGAAGCAGTAACTCTAAATTTAGCAGTATCGCCAGTTTCAATGTTTGATGACCTCTGTTCTACATTAAGGATAAGAGGAGAGCCTTTGCTCCAGTTCTTAGCATTAAATGAGAAGTCATAAGTTTCTGAATTGTCATCGCTGTCATAAGCATATACAGTGTAGTTATGCTTACCACTAGACTTAACTGTCATATTTACGTTCCAAGTAATCTTGCTACTTGTCTTAGAAGTATAGAAACCAGAAGATGCAACAACTCTGTCATCATCATCTCTAATTTCTACTTTCTTAGCACCAGTGCCAGTGTAGATTGTAACAGTTGATTCTACATCAGTGTAAATGTAGTTACTTGGAGTTACAACATCACTAATATCAAGGCTGTTGCTACTAGAGCTTGAAGAAGAATCTACGTCAATAGTAACAGTTTCGTAAGAGTCTTCGTAACCTTCACCCTTTACGTAAAGGTAAACATAGAGTTTAGAAGTACCCTTTGAGCTCATTTTTACTTTACCGGTAAATACTCTGTTGCTACCATCTTCATCGTAGTCAGAAACAACAACGTCTTCATCATTAAAGTTATTAGTAATCTTAACCTTAGAAATATCAGACTTAGTTGTAATAGTAAGTTTAGCATAGTCATTCTTGCTTAAAGATGTACTAGCTGTCTTTAATTTAACCATATAGTCAGACTTGTAAGATGAGCTACTAGAGCTTGAATTACTAGAACTTGAGTTATCACTGCTTGAGCTGTTAGAACCGGCAGCTTTAACAATAATAGATGCTGACTTTGAAGAATTAGCATTATTAGAGAAGGCTGTTCCGTTACCAGGCTGAGCCTTTACTGTAGCTACAGTTTCTGATGAACCGGAATTAGTAAATGTATGACGGCATTGGAATGTTCTTGTACCGTCTGAGTTAGATGTATATTCATTTACATCTTCGTAAACATTACCCGTTGAGGCATCAGCAAATCTAACAACTGCTGTATTAGCATCAGCAACTGCTGTAAATGTAACAGCATTACCGGAATCAACAACACTTGTGTTTACAGCTAGTGAAGATACTGTAAGGTTATCTGCTGATGTTGTTGTGCTAGTGTTAGTATTAGTATTAGTATTAGTATTTGTGTTAGTGCTAGTGTTAGTATTGCTTGAGCTGTTATTAGTTGTAGAGCTTGTTGTAATATGTACACTTCTTGTGTCATTATCCCAAGTTACAGTAGCACCAATAGATTCAGCAAGCATACGAATAGGCATTAATGTTCTGTTGTTTTTATTAATAGAAGCAGTATCGAAAGTCTGCTTAACACCATTAATATAAACTATCTTAGAACGCATTGTATGAGCAATAGTAACGCCTTCTCTTGTGAATGTAAGTGTTTCAGTTTTTGAGTTCCAATCAATAGTAAGACCCAAAGCATCACAAGTTGTACGAATAGGCACGTAAGTTCTATTCTGGAAAATCTGTGGCTGGGCATCATTAGCTGCAAAAGTAATAGCCTTGTTGTTAAGGTAAACAGGGACTACTTCTGTTGCTCCAAAGGATATTGATGGGAAGCAAAGTGTAGTTACCATCATTAAAAACGAAAGTAACAACCCAGTTAATCTTTTCATAAAAATTCCTCCCTGAAAAAAGATTATTGAATAGTTTCAATCTCTGTTATTATACCATAAATTTAGGTGCTTTTCCAATTTTGCATTACGTTTTAATAAATTTGTAATACTGAAAAATTTTGGTACTTTATGTAATATTTTGTGAACTTTATTACTAATGTGTTAAATAAAAAAGTCCCAGAGATAGTACCTCTAGGACTTTTTTATTTCTTAGATAATTGTGTTTAATATTATCATATTTTGCCTAGAGCAAATGTAATAATAAATGTAAGTATGTATTAGATACCGTAAGTTTCTCTGTACTTCTTCATAGCTTCAAGGTGTTCCTTGCCGTCAATAGTACCGTCTTCAATAGCTTCAATAATATCAACTACTGTAACAATAGGGTAAACTCTGATACCGAATTCATCATAAACTTCCTGTACTGCTGACTTTTCGCCCTTACCCTTTTCCATTCTATCAACAGAAATAATAACAGCATTTACGTTTACATCAGCTGTAGCCTTAAGGAGTGGGAGAGTTTCTCTGATTGCTGTACCGGCAGTAATAACGTCTTCAATAATAGTTACGTTATCGCCGTCCTTCATCTTGTAACCTACCATTACGCCACCTTCGCCGTGGTCCTTAGCTTCTTTTCTGTTAAAGCAGTAGTTCATAGAACGGCCAGTTTCGTTGTAAACAGCAATAGCAACACTTACAGCAAGAGGAATACCCTTGTATGCCGGACCGTAAAGAACGTCAGAGTCAATGCCGTTTTCAGCAAGACACTGAGCATAGAATTCACCTAACTTAGCAATATGTTCGCCAGTCTTGTAGTTACCAGTGTTAATGAAGTAAGGAGCTTTTCTGCCACTTTTAAGAGTAAATTCACCAAAAGTAAGAACTCCGGCATCACACATAAACTTAATAAAATCTTTCTTATAACTCATTTTTTTACCTCCGAAAAAAATATATATTTTGATATTTTGAATATACCATATTTTTAAGGCTATTTCAAGGAAATAGGGGAATTATTAATTGTAAAAAATATTTAATATTTATTGGTGAGGAGAATTATTGTTTGATTTATTTGTATGTGGTAAAATATAAGTAAGAATTAAAAAGTGAATAAGGAGGTAGTTTATATGAAAAAAATCGCTTTATTTCTCTGCTTTGTAATGCTTTTTACAGCAAGTACATTTGCAGCATCTACAAACAGTGTTTCAAGAGAAGGAGGAGCTTACAAGGAGTATACACCTTTGGGATTTATGACATTTAATATTCGTCCTTTAGATGAAGTTACAACAGGTTCTTCTATTATTCTTACTTTTGAAACAGCAAAAGTTTTTGACCAGTCAGTTATTGATGGTACATCAACTGATACAAATGCTCTTGGCTACAACTCAACAGGTTACCAGTACAGTTACTATGACTGGAACAGTACACAGGGCTTTTATGATGTAATGCCACAGGTAAGCACTAATCAGTTGCCTTACAAGATTAGAAGAATAAACGATAATCAGATTGAAGTAAATCTTATTAATGTACCTAGTAATTATGCCGGTGGCAATCTTTTAGACATTAATGGTGTAAATAATGAGCCTTACTACTGTATTCCTTGTGTTGTATATACTTATGGCACCGGTGATGTAAAGGTTACTATTGACTCTAATTCAAGTACAATTACTGGTGGTATTATATTAAGTGGTAGCACAAATTCTGGCAAGAAAGATACTACAACTACAGTAACTACTAATGAATCTACTACTGAAACAACTACAGAAACTGTTTCTGAAACTACAACAGAAAGCAATGTAACTAAATTTACAAATACTGTAAAGGCTACAGTAGGTAGCAATGTTTTAGTTGTAAATAACTCTAACTATACCATTGATACAGCTCCTTTCATACAAAAGAGCAGTAGTTCTACTCTTATTCCTTTAAGAGCTGTAACAACATCTTTAACAGGTAAAGATGAAAATAGTGATATTGTAACTTGGGATGCAGAAACAAAAACTGCAACAATTAATTATGGTGGAAATAAAATTCAGTTCACTGCCGGTTCTGAGTATGTAACAATAAATGGAAAATCTCAAAAAATGGCTTACGGTGTTTATGCTGAAATAAAGGATAGCCGTATGTTTGTACCATTTAGAACTCTTGGAGAGGCTGTTGGTGCTAAGGTAGATTGGGACGCAGAAACAAAGACTGCTATATTT
>UMIC01024676.1_pt1 | contig 12313 bp, 15 predicted proteins | sample 1965681 | NCBI WGS metagenome assembly UMIC01 (sample SAMEA4836114, study PRJEB28245) | human gut metagenome | biome: gut microbiome; material: fecal sample | place: Denmark | collected 2008
GTGTGAAAGGGTACGATATCGCCGGGCAGAAAACCTAAGCCTTTATACGTCCCGCCTTCAAAACTCTGTTCAAATAAAAGCTGCATGCCCAGGCAGACGCCCATGAAGAATTTTCCGGCTTTTACTTGTTCCTCTAGGAGCGGAATGAGGTCAAATTTTTCTAAATTCCCAATGGCATCCCGAACGGCGCCGACACCGGGGAGTTCGATCAAATCAGCGTCACGGATGACGGAGGCATCGCGGGTAATGGCCGCTTCAATCCCCAGTCGCTTCCAAGCATGGTAGACATTGGCCAGGTTTCCGACTTCATAGTCAATGACAGCAATCTTCATTCCAACACCCCTTTTGTCGATAAGACACTCGTTTCATCACCATCTATGCGGACAGCTTCCTTCAAGGCATGGCCTAAGGCTTTAAAAATCGATTCGACGATGTGATGGGCATTTACGCCGTATAAGTTGGTCACGTGAAGGTTCATGCGTCCGTGAACGGAAAGGGCGTAAAGAAATTCCCGAAGCATTTCCGTTTCAAAGGCACCGATTCGTTCGACCTTAAGGTTCACATCGTAAACGAGGTACGGTCGGCCGCTGAGATCGATGACGACCCTCGTCAGGGCCTCATCCATGGGGCAGTAGAACATACCGTAGCGGTGGATGCCTTTCTTATCACCGAGGGCCTTGGTCAAGGCGTCGCCAAAGACGATGGCCAAATCTTCCAGGACATGGTGAGTATCGACATCCAGGTCCCCATGGACGTGGAGGGTAATATCCATGCCGCTGTGGCAGGCCAAGAGATTCATCATGTGGTCAAAAAATCCGATGCCCGTCGAACCGCCAAAGGTCCCGGAACCATCGATATTGAGGGATACGGCAATCTGCGTTTCTGCCGTCTCCCGTTCAATTTGAGCGCTACGCATGTTTTTTCACCTCTTTCGTAAGGACAGCGACGACTTTTTGGACGACGTCTTCTGTCGTAATCGTAATCCGCAGGCAGTCTTTGAGATTGTCCGCCTTATACGAGCGGACGGAAATATCGGCATCGCGCAGGGCCTTATCCATGGCCGGTCCGTCGGGAACGCGAATGAGGACGAAGTTGGTCGCACTGGGATATGCCGTGATTTCAGGAACAGCTTCTAAGGCTTTATAGAAGACGTCGCGGGCCGCCAGCGTCGGCGGAATATTGTGAGCTAAGATGTCATCGGCGAATTCTAAAGCCGCCAAGGCGGCATTCTGAGAGAGGACATTCAGGTTATAGACAAGTTTCGTCAGCCCTAAGGCCTCGATGACGGATTTTTGAGCCACGCCGTAACCGACACGGCAGCCGGCCAACCCGAAGGCCTTGGACAAAGTCCGGATAACGATGAGGTTGTCGTATTGGGAAAGCTTGGTAATAATGCTGGGTACACCGGCAAATTCCAAGTAGGCTTCATCGACGACGACGGGATTTTCCGAAGCCTGTAACACGGCTTCCACATACGCCATTGGCAGGAGCTCGCCCGTCGGGTTATTGGGATTGCAGAGGACCGTTACCTTTGGCTGCAATTCCTTTATTTTTTCAAGGAATCCGTCACGATCTCTACGATAGCCGTCGAGGTCGGGAACGGTAACGACCTTAGCCCCGAGAACTTCCGCATCGAGGCCGTAGATATCGAAGGTCGGCGTGTGCGTAAGCAGGACATCCCCAGGGTTTAAGAAGGTGTTCATGACCAGGCTGATGATTTCATCCCCGCCATTTCCGACCAGGACTTCCTCCGGCTCACAGCCGACGTATCGAGCCAAAGCTTCTCGCAGTTCCCCGGCAAAGGGATCCGGGTAATGGTAAGACGGCGTCCGTTTCATGCGGGCCACAAAGGCGTCTGCGACCTGGGGAAAATCGAAGATATTATAAGGACTTTCATTGGCGTCAATGACGATTGATTCATTTATTTTCGGTGCCGCATAGGGCTTAAAAGCTTGTATGGTCTGACGAAGCCATTTATTATCCATCGATTCTCCTCCTTACAGCCAGGCCGTGTGCCTGTAATCCTTCGACATTGGCAAAGCGGATGACCTTATCGGCTACGGCTTCAAAGGCCTCCTTATTATAGGACAAGAGACTGCTGCGCTTGACAAAATCATAAACGCCGAGGGGCGATGAAAAAGCAGCCGTTCCCATAGTCGGCAGGGTATGATTGGGTCCTGCAAAGTAATCGCCTAAGGGTTCTGTCGTATAGGGACCGATAAAGATGGCCCCGGCATTGACGATTTTTTTCGCGTAGTCTTCAGCATCAGGGAAGGCGATTTCCAAATGTTCCGGAGCAATGAGATTCATGATGTCGACGGCCTGTTCTTTATCCTTAACGATAAAGAACTTGGCGTATTTTTCAATCGCTTCCGAAGCGATATCCTTCCGTGGCAATTCTTCCAACTGACGTTTGATTTCGCGTTCGACTTCACTGGCAAGGGCTGCACTCGGCGTGACCAGGAATACGGCAGCCCTTCTATCGTGTTCAGCTTGGGCCAAGAGGTCGGCTGCAATCCAGACGGGATTGGCTTCGTGGTCTGCCAAGACGCCGACTTCACTGGGGCCGGCAATCATGTCGATACCGACCGTACCGAAGACCAATCGTTTCGCCATGGCTACATAGGCATTGCCCGGGCCGACGATTTTAAAGACCGGAGCGATGGTTTCCGTCCCGTACGCAGCCGCGGCAATCCCTTGGGCCCCGCCGACCTTGTAAATTTCCGTAGCACCGGCGACGTGAGCCGCTGCCAGAATGTAGGGATTGACCGATCCGTCTTTAGCCGGCGGGGTAAAGACGGCAATGGACGGGACGCCGGCGACGTGAGCCGGAATGGTATCCATGAGGACCGTTGACGGATAAGCAGCCGTCCCGCCGGGCACATAGACGCCGACGCGCTGAATGGGCGTGAATTTCGCACCCAAGCGGACGCCGGGCCGGAAGGTATCGAACCAATTCTTTTCCACCTGCCGTTCATGATAGGCGCGGATATTAGCCGCCCCTTCTTCGAGAATACTCATAAAATCCGGACCGACGGCAGCGACGGCCCGATCTATTTCTTCCGCCGTGACCAGGAAATCCTCGATGGCGACACCGTCAAAATTTTTTGTATAAGCTCGAACAGCCGCGTCTCCGTCCTGTTCGACATTCGCTAAAATTTCTTCTACGGCCTTGCGGATATCTTCACTTTCGGCCTGATCTCGCCGAGTAATACGGCGAATATCGCGCAAGGTCAACCCCTTGGCGGGTACATCTATCCATTCCATCCTGATTCCCCCTACTTATGCCTTTATGCTGTGCTGACGGATGACGTCCATGAGCAGCTGAATATCGCGGTACTTCATTTTAAACGAAACGGGGTTGCAGATCATGCGGGCACTGAAATCCATGAAATAATTCAAGACTTCCAGGCCATTCGCTTTCAGCGTGTTGCCCGTTTCAACAATATCGACGATGACATCCGACAACCCTACAATCGGTGCCAATTCGACAGAGCCATTGAGCTTGATAATATCAACACTGTGATGATTGGCTTCAAAATAACTGCGCGCAATCCGCGGGTACTTAGTACCGATCGTAATGCGCTTATTCATGTCAACTTTTTTCCCGGCAATGCCGGCGACGGCCATGCGGCAGCAGCCGATACCGAGGTCCATGACTTCATAGACATCCGCTCCCGGAGCTTCTTCAAGAAGAACGTCTTTGCCGACGATGCCGACATCGGCTGCCCCTCGTTCGACATAGACCGCCACATCGGGCGATTTGACTAAAGTCACCTTGAGCTGTCCTTTGGCATCTTCAAAAATGAGTCGGCGGCTTTCTTCGGAATACGTCGGAAATTCATAGCCGCTGTCGGCCAGATATTTCATGACTGCTTTATGAATGCGGCCCTTAGCCAGGGCAATGTGAATCGCCATCTTACAACCTCCCCATCAATGTTTCCAAGTCTTCTGCCGTCAGGCACTGACCGTCTTTATAATACGATCCGTTGCGGTATATGGCATGAATGCTGTAATCAGAACTGTCGATAAATGACGAATCAGGATAGGCCGCAACGCGGAACCCTTTACTGCGCCAATTCATAAGGTCCCGAATCAACGGCTGATCACTCGTCGTATAGGAAACGGCTAACTGAAAAGACGGCTCCGTATCTTCAAGAATACCGGCATCGTTCATGTATTCATACAAGAGGTTGATATTCATGCCAAAACCGCAGGCCGGACGATCGACGCCAAAGCGGGACGACAGGCGGTCATAGCGGCCGCCGTCGATAATATCGTACAAGGCTCCGTCAACGTAAACCTTAAAGACCGTATCCGTATAATATCCCAAAGGACTGGCGAAACCGAAATCGAGTTGGACTTTATCGGCATAACCGGCATAGAGGATGTAATCATAAACGGCTTCTAATCGAGACAAGGCGTTTAGCATGCCGCTGTTGATGGAATAATCCCGAGCCTTACTGAGGGTCTGGGCATAGGAACCGAACAGAACCGGCAGGGAGATGAGCGCTTCCCGGGCTTCCGCCGAAAGGGAGAGGGTCTCAATATAGGACTTACAGGCGACGAGATTTCGTTCCGCCATATATCGCTTCAGCATTTCTTTCTGTTCTGCCGAAATGGGAAGGCCTTCGAACAGGGCTTTCGTATAGGCAGCCGTACCGATATCGATGCGAATATTTTCGACGCCGACAGCTTTTAATATCTCTGCCGCCGTAACGATGACTTCGCCATCACATTCCGGACTGGAGTCGCCCAAAATTTCAATGCCGCCTTGTAAAAAATCCTTGCCATATGTCGACCGGCCGTAGTATTCACGAAAGACCGTGCTGACATAACCGAATTTAATGAGCTGGTTGGCCCGGGGAAATTCTCGGGCCGCCGTTTCAACGACAGGCAGTGTCACATCGGGCCGCAGGACGAGGACCCGACCGTCGGTATCGATGGTCTTGACCATTTGCTGGCGAAGATGAGGAAAGAAGTGCCGGTACACATCGTAATCTTCAAAACTGGGAGTCTCAATAATCTTACAGCCGTGGTTCATGATGACGGAAATGATTTTTCCCTGGATTCGGTCATAATTGCGCATTTCATCATGGTGGAGCATCTTCACTCCATCCAAGGTATTGTTGTTCATCCTATGACCACCCTTTCTTTATCGCTTTATCTTGGTAAAGTATTAAAATATTAACTGTTGATTATTGTACCACAAAGTTCCAAAAATAAAAATACCTTTTTCTAAATTTTTACGCTTTTTCCGCATCTTCGCCATGAGAATGGAGCCGTTTCTTGACAGCCTTTTCAAACTTCGGTCTGGGAATCATAACCCGGTGCCCGCAGCCGGTGCAGCGGATGACAAAATCGACGCCGATGCGAAGTACTTCCCACTCGTTGCAGCCGCAGGGATGGGCTTTCTTCATTTGGACCACGTCGCCTACATAGTAACGGACAAAATCAGCCATAAAAAATTCCTCCTCTATAAGAAGCTAATGATTGCATATATATCATTATATAGTCTGAACCATGGCCCTGCAAGTCACCGCTGTCCGAAAAAAGGCCTGCAATTGACCGACCTCATAGGCTGTGTTAAGATAAGGGATAATCACAGAAACGAGGAGGGATTTTTTTGACGTCATCGACGAACCAGCAAAGCCTGCGCCGATTATATCGACTCTGTTATGCTGTCGGCACTGTCCTGACCTTGTGCATGGTCGCCCTTTTGGGCTGGATAGCTGTCTGTATCGCCTTAGAAAAAGAACCGCTGGCATCGATTGCCTTTTTACCCGATATGCCAACCTACGGTGTCTTCATCCTCATCGCCGTCACGGCCGCGGTCACCATTGCCGTCTGGCAATACGGCGCATCATTTCATCAACGCTATGAAGAATCGGTAAGAAAGGAAGGGCCTCTAAACCAAAAACATGAAAAAGAATGAATTCATGGACCTCTTGCAGTATTATTTCCGCAAGAGCGATAAAAATGACTTAAAAGGCATCATCGAAGACTGTGAAGAACAGTTCCGCCTCGGCGCCAGTCAGGGCAAAACAGAAGAAGAAATCTGCTGTAAACTCGGCCACCCAAAGAACATCTACCGTTACTATATCGGCGAACCCATCGTCCCCGAAGACAATCCCCGCCTGCCCGGAGATGACTATGACGACTCGTACCAAGAATACGACGATTTCGGCCCGGGGACTGTCTCTTCCCGCTATGATCTGCCGGAACAGCCGGACGACTATGGCCGGCCCCGGAAGACTCGCCGGTCCTACCAGTCCCGTCCGCCTCAACGCCGATCGTACCAAGAACCGGACCGGGAAACGGGGCGTGATTTCAATTGGAATGACGGGGCAAACAATACGGCCAAAGCCGTTGCCAGTCCTTTTTTAGACATCCTCGGCACCTTATTCGGGATTCTAAGCGGCTTCTTATATGCCGGGCTTACCCTCGTCATTTTGGCGTCCATTGCCATTTCCTTCATTCCGACCTATGCCTATAGTGATCTTCTGCCCTTGCCTACGATTTCTATCATGACTCGCGTCCTGGTCGTACTCACCGTTCTCTTTGCCAGCTTAACGGCCAGTTATGCCGGTCAGGCCTGCCATGCAGCAGCCCGCGGAAGGAGGTCTTAAATATGGCACGCGTTATCATCTGCCTCTTTTTGACCCTGGCCTTTGCCTTCGGCAGCTATACGTCCTTTATGAGCAGCGATTATCCGGCCTTGAAGCGTTGGATGACTTATTATAAGGAATATAAAGAACTCCAAGGCGCTTTGGATAAGGGCAATGCCAGTAAAGCCGAAATGCTCGATAAATTGCGGACCATGTATCCTGAAAAGGCCGCCGAAATCGAACGCCAATTTGAATCGAAGTACGGCAATCTGAAAGATTCAGCCGAAGAGGCCGGCAGCGATTTCCAAAACGAATGGGACGCCAAAGTTCATGACGACAGCGACCGTGACCGCCTCCGTAGCCAAGATGAGCCTTCCGATTCCGAAAAGTCATCTGATTCGTCGGTTCACCGTAAAGAATCGGAGAAAGATACCCGCCGTGACGATACAAGATTGCAGTCCGAGCCTTCTGATCGTTCGGCTATTCACGATAATAATCGCGTCACAGACGAAAAAGATCAGTAATTCATCCCTATTCCTTTTTATCAACAAGGAATGAATCTTCGTTGACAGTAAAATCGAAAGGTGTTACAATAATATCAACCCGGAGGGGTGCTAAAAATAACAACGTCCCAATGAATGAATTAGTATTAAGGAGGAATTGAGTTATGGAATTAAAAGGTTCAAAAACAGAAAAAAACTTACAGGCTGCATTTTCCGGTGAATCCCAGGCACGCAATAAGTACACCTATTATGCCAGCGTAGCAAAAAAAGCAGGCTACGAACAGATCAAAGCCTTCTTTGAAGAAACGGCCAACAACGAAAAAGAACATGCTAAAATCTGGTTCAAACTTCTCCATGGCGGTGAAATGCCGAACGACGTCGATGCATTGAAAGATGCGGCTGCCGGCGAACATTACGAATGGACGGAAATGTATCCGACCTTCGCTAAAGAAGCTCGCGAAGAAGGCTTCGACAAGATTGCATTCTTGTTCGAAAAAGTCGCTCAAATCGAAAAACATCACGAAGAACGTTATTTAGCGCTCCTTAACAACATCGAATCGAAACAGGTATTCAAACGTTCTGAAAAGAAAACGTGGATATGCCGCAACTGTGGTTTCATCGTAGAAGCCGACGAAGCTCCGAAGATCTGTCCGGTATGTGCTCATCCTCAGGCCTTCTTTGAAATCCAAGCTACGAACTACTAAGCAACACGAAGGGAGCCCTCGTAAGAGGGCTCCCTTTTTTTATTACCTGTATAGACAACACCTTGTTATTCTTCTACACGAAAACGATAACCGTTTCCCCAGACCGTTTCAATCGCCGTAAACGGCGGTTCTACTTCATTCAACTTATCCCGCAAGCGATTGACATGGACTGTGACCGTCGCCAATTCGCCTAAGGCGTCGAGATGCCAAATCATTTCAAAGAGGTATTTCTTGGAAAACACCTGATTGGGGTGACGGGCTAAAAATAAAAGCAAGTTGAATTCCTTGCCCGTCAAGGAAATTTCCCGACTGCCGCGAAAGACTTGATGCCGTTTGACAAAGATACGCAGATCTCCGATTTGAATATCGGGCTTGCTGTTGTCTGCCTCCGTACGCTGGCTGCCTAAAAGGCGTTCATGAATATCGAGATGGGCTTTTAAGCGGGCAATCATTTCCGACGGATTAAAAGGTTTTACAATATAATCATCGGCCCCCAAGCTGAATCCTTTTACCTTATCTTCCAAGGCATCCCGGGCCGTGATGAAAAGAATGGGAACGTTGCTGACAGCCCGCAGTTTGCGGCACAGCAAAAAACCGTCGGTATCAGAAAGATCGACATCGAGGATGACCGCCTCGATATCGCCTCCGTCAAAAAGTTTCATCCCCTCTTTGCCTGTCATGGCGACGGCCACATCAAAGCCGTTCGTCTCCAGAAAATCGCGTTCGATCGCCGCAATCATCCGGTCTTGATCAATAATTAACACACGCGCCATAACAATCCCCCCTCAGAAATGATTCAATCAGCCTAGTTCCCGGTCTGCAGCCGGCGGAACCCGTAGTCTAAAATGGCCGGAGCATCGGTCCATCGATTGTCATCATTATACAGGACCAATACTAAGGTATGGCCATCTCGCGTTGCCGATGCGACCAGGCAGTCGCCGGCAGCGTTGGTAAAGCCTGTCTTAATACCATTGGCTCCTTGATAGCCGCTGGTCAGGAAATGATTCGTCGTCGTGACCCGTTTCGGTGCCCGATTATCTAAATAATGGACGTCATAGGCCTTGAGGCCGACGATGTATCGAAATTCAGGAAAGTTTTTCATCCCATAAGCGGCCATCTTAGCCATATCGAGGGCCGTCGTATAATGGTGGGCTGCCGTCAGGCCGTTGGGATTGACGAAATTTGTATGGGCTGCTCCCATTTTAACCGCTTCTGCATTCATCTTTTCCGCATAACCTTCAACGGAACCGCCCAAAGTCTGAGCCACAGCGACGGCAGCATCATTGCCGGAAACGACCATCATGCCCCGCAAAGCTTCGCGAATGGTAATCGGATCTCCCGGCGCAATTCCCAAGCTGGAAGGCTCCGTATTGGCCGCTTCCCAAGAAATCTGTAAAGGCTGATCCAGTTTATCTTTATACTGATCTAATGCCGTAATCAAGGTAACGATTTTTGTCGTACTGGCCGGATGGACCCACTTCGTCGGATTAACCTGATATAATACTTTTCCCGTATCGATATCGATCATACACGCCGATTCGGCAATCGTCGGCGGCATATCGGCCTGGGCCGTCACCGTCATGGAGCCAATCATAAAGCCAATTGCAATAACCGTAGTCAACATAATTCGTTTTAAAATTGAAAACATCAAATGCGCCCTTTCTTCTCTAAAAAATCAATAGATAAACAGGTACCTTAGAAACCTAAACTATTAATAATATTATATTTTTTATCAAATAATCTGTCAATGAATCGGGACTCCGCAAAGGGAGACGTACTCCCCCCGGCCGATTCCCGATTCAGTGGACAGTTATGCCGTTTTTATCGACGCTAGGCCTGCGGTTTTACCGCCGTTTGGAAGATTTCTTCGCCGATTGTTTTAATCCAGAATCCAATGAGGTTGCCGTAGGTATCCCGATTGGCATCAGCTTCCGCAGCCTTGATGAGATACGTCATGAACTGGCTGGCCCAGGCATACCCGAAACGTTCAAAGGGAGCCTGTTTCTCACGGGAAAGCTGATCGAGAATCGGCATAAAAATGTCTTTCGTCACTTCTTTCAGCTTCTCTGTAATGGGATAAACATAGGCCATCCCCTTTTCATCTTTCTTCATGAAAACAAGGGCTAAGCGTTCCGGATCATGGCCGTCGTCAGCATAATCGATATGATATGCCTCTAAGGGAAGCCGTTCCTTATCGTCCTTGCTGAGCAGCTGATAGGCGCCGTATTTAATGATTTCATACAGGCGGTCATCATAGGTGCTTTCACATTCGATGATTTTCTCCCGCCATTCCCCCCAGGTCAGGGCCGCCCGGCAGGTGTATGCTGCCAAGGACGTCGTCCCCAAAGCACCTTGAACTTCGCCGAGGGTAACTTTTTCCTTGGGGTCAGGAATGTGCCATATCAGCAGTTTCTTGTCCCTGTCGATATAGAGGCACTTGCTTTCAATATGGATCTTACTTTGGCAGTGAGGACAGGTATAAAAAAATAAATTTTCATCAAAAAGGACGCGGTCCTTCAGGGACACATCGCCGGCGTCAATGATATCCCAAGTATGGAATATTCCGGACGCACGGCATGCCGGACACTGGATGGAAGCGTCCATTTCATGGGTTCCTATGGTCGAAGCCATGGGCTACTCCCCTTTCTCTTGTTTTTCTGAGTACAAGGCTCGAATCTGTAAGGCCGTCTGCTCGACATCGGCCAGGCTCGGCTTGGTCAATTGTAAAAAAGGCTGAATGATGGCTTCCACGGCCTTCACCTTCCCGGACAGAACAATCGGGTCCGGTGTTCCTTCACGACAGGGCAGCAAGGCCAAGGCCGTACCGATCGTCGTCGCCAGCCCGCTGCGTTCACCTGCCGAGGCCGCCCGCAGTTGATGGAGCCAAAAGAACACCGCCGATTTCATATAGGCTGCCTGTTCCGCTTCATCGGCACAGACGATGTCCAATCGATCAAAATCGCCGCCTTCCGTGAGCAGCAAGGGAACGACGGCCGCCGCCGCTCGCTGGAGAGGATAGCCTTTATCGGCTGAGCTGAGCGGTGCCAAGGCCAGCTCTTTCAGCTTCTTTTCCCGGGCCAACTGCAAAGCCTCTCGACAGGCCGATAAGAGGGACTCTTCCTCTTCCCGTTTGCCGCCGGCCCAATAAGGTCCTACGGCATGGATGACAAAAGAGGCTTTTAATTGGCAGCCCTTGGTCATGACGGCATGGCCGACGTGACACATGCCGATATGACGGCAATAGGCCGAAAAAGAAATGCCCCCTCTTTGATGAATTTTACGGCTGACGGGACTTGTCGGCAACAGGGTTGAACTGGCAGAATATACGATTCCGTCGGTATTCCATTCCGATATATCACCGTTTAATACCCGAAACTGCATGGCAGTCACACCCTTTCACAATGGATAAGTTCATTATACCATTACTTTACAAAGGTATTAATAGCCTTCTTTAGTTTTTCCACAGCAGCTTCATCGTCGTCACGGATGGCATCGACGATACAGTGGTCGATATGGTCCTTCAAGATGACCCGGCTTACACCGGCAATGGCCGAATGGACAGCCGCCAGCTGAACTAAGACGTCGCTGCAGTCCCGTTCCTCTTCGACCATGCGCTTAATGGCTTCAATATGGCCGCTGATACGCGATAAACGATTCATGACGCGCTTCGTTTCAGCATGGTGATGATGGTGGCCCCTCCCATGATCCGCAATGGGCGCAGGAGAGATGTCCTCGTCGTAAACAAAATCGTCGGCATCGGCGTCTTTGACGGCCTTGATGAAATAAAACGCCTCCGTATCCATGGCGACGGTAACTGAAAATCCGGCACTGATCAGTTTTTCCCCCAGGATATCGACCGGCGGCAGGATCGGTGCCCCGCCGTGAATGGCATTGACGGCCTTGCGGGACATATCATGCATGATGACCAGCATACCGCCCGGCGCGGTGGCATCATACAGGCGGCGGATGACGTCGCGGCTGTGGTCGGCGATGTGGGGATAGAAATTAAGGCAGCAGACGGCATCGTAGCGACGGGCCTCAAAGTGGTATTTAAGGACGTCCCCCGTCGTAAACGTAACGTTCGCCAAGGAGGCAAATTTCTCCTTAGCGACATCAATCATCTGCTGGGAGTAATCGAAGCCTTCTACCGTCCCGTCAGCCCCGACGGCCTCGGCCAAATAGGGCAGCAGGACACCGGTTCCGCAGCCGGCATCGAGGACGGCCGCCCCCGATTTAAGTGCCATCAGCCTTAAAAATTCCGACAAAACGCCCCGATTCTCTTTCCGATCCCGATCCCAGTGCTTGGCATAGTTTTCAAAAAAAACGTGTTCCTTATCCATGCGTATTCCTCCGTTCGGAGTGGATTCATGCCTATAAAAAAACGGTCCTGCCGCATAGCGGTAGGACCGTTCAGGTGGTGCGGTTGGGGGGACTTGAACCCCCATGAACTTTCGTTCACTACCCCCTCAAAGTAGCGCGTCTGCCATTCCGCCACAAC
>UMIC01024725.1_pt1 | contig 12135 bp, 13 predicted proteins | sample 1965681 | NCBI WGS metagenome assembly UMIC01 (sample SAMEA4836114, study PRJEB28245) | human gut metagenome | biome: gut microbiome; material: fecal sample | place: Denmark | collected 2008
GCTGACAGCTCACAGCTGATAGCTTTTATCTTCTTACCGTCTTTTTCGCCACAGCAGCAGATCCTTCGCTGGCGCTTTGAATGATGCCTTACCGTATCCCGTCATTCAGAGCGGAAGTAAGAATGCTTATGAGAATGAGGAAAAACCACAACATGACACGGAGTGAAGAATCTATTACCCTGAATAGCATCTTACCATCTCCCTTCATCACGGTAATAGATCCTTCACATTCGTTCAGGATGACGCTTAACGTTTCCCTCACTACAACAGCAAATCCCTTGCTGTTGTTTCGTATGACACCTAACGGAAATCATATGCTTCGGCTTTTAACTCACAGCTAACAGCTTATAGCTGACAGCCCACAGCTGATAGCTTTTGTCTTCTTACCGTATCCCGTCATTCAGAGCGGAAGTAAGAATGCTGTATGAGAAAACAGGGAGACGGCTATGTGATACGGAGCGAAGAATCTATTACTCTGATGACATCTTACCGTTTCCCTCAACACAGCAGCAGATCCTTCGCTCATGTTCCGGATGACGTTTTACCGTTAGTGACATTTTTATCAGCCGATAAAAAAGGGCATCCGTAGCAGCGGGAGAAAATGCTTTTCTGTTTCACCGCACTATTCTGTGTCTATCGTTTTCGATGCAGAGGGGAATGTATGGTACAATGGAAAAAATACCCTTTATTTCATGAAGGAGCAGAGTATGTACGAAGAGACAACGATTGCCGCCATCGCTACCGCGCCCGGTGAAGGGGGAATCGGTATCATCCGTCTGAGCGGCGTTTCCGCATTGGAGATCGCAGATAAAATATTTCATACGGGAAAGATTAAAACCTTTAAAGAAGCTGTGCCTCGCATGATGTATTTCGGCCATGTGACGGACGGCGAAAAGAGGATTGACGAAGGTCTTGCGGTGTACATGAAAGCCCCTCATTCCTACACGGGAGAAGACGTGGTGGAAATCCAGATCCACGGCTCGGCGGAGGCGCTTCGGGAAACACTGGCCCTTGCTTTGCGCAGCGGCGCAGTTCCCGCCATGCGCGGCGAATTTACCAAACGGGCTTTTTTGAACGGCCGTCTTGATCTGGCGCAGGCGGAAGCCGTCATGGATATTATCAGCGCGAAAGGGGAAGCGGCGCTTACCCAGGCGGAAAGCCATCTGTCCGGCGCGCTTTCCGGTTTTGTCCACGGGGTCATGGAAGAACTTAAAGACCTCATTACGAAATTGGAAGTGACCATCGACTATCCCGAAGAAGATTTGGAAGACCTTACCATGGAAGAAACAGGGGACGCTTTGGAGAAAATTGACAAATCCCTGTCGGCGCTTCTGAAACGGTCCGAAGAGGGGCGGGTCATTAGGGAAGGACTCCGTACCGCGATTATCGGGAGACCAAACGCGGGGAAATCATCCCTGCTGAATGCCCTCCTGCAGGAAGAACGGGCGATCGTCACCGATGTGCCGGGGACGACGCGGGACACCATTGAAGAAGCGGTTCGCATATCGGGAGTTTCCCTCCTTCTTATGGATACCGCCGGTCTGCGGGAAACAGACAATAAGGTAGAGCAGATCGGGATCGAACGGGCGCGGGCATCCATGGAAAAAGCAGATCTCATTCTTGCGGTCATTGACGGTTCGTCGCCTCTGGATGAGGAAGATAAAACCATTCTTTACAGCCTCGGCGGAAAAAAGGCGATTGTCATTTTAAATAAATATGACCTCGCGCCGGAAGTCAAGGCAGAAGATATATGGGAAATCGCGGGACATGTCCCTGTAGTTTCTCTTTCCGCCCGTTACGGGAGCGGGATGGACGAACTGCGGGACGAACTGCGGAAGATCACCGAAAAACAGGATGCCGACGCGGGTCGTGTCCTCTTCCTGACCAATCTTCGCCACGTGGAATTGGTACGGAAAGCGCTGGACAATGTTCTCCGCGCGAGAGCGTCCGTCCGTGAGGGTCTTCAGGCGGACTTCATCGTCATCGATCTCACGGAAGCCTGGAAAACGATGGGGGAAATCACGGGCGATACCATGGATGATGAACTGATCCATTCCATTTTCAGCCGGTTCTGCGTGGGGAAATAAAGTTCTTCCATAAATCATGGGGCAGAGAATCAATCGGATATGTTTGGATAAGGCGGCGGAGCTGCCGGGCGTTTTCCGGCGGGCTTCCCGCTTTTGCATTGACTTTTATTTTTTCTTATGGTAATAATGAAAATATCTATCATTATCATATTTTACCTGAAATGGGGTGCTTATAAATGAGAAAATATGCGGGAGGGTTCATTCTGCTTGTCCTGAGCCTTCTTTTTATCATCGGGGAGCAGACGGTGGCGGGGCCGTGCCCTGTTATGCCGGACGGCAGGTTTATGGTGTGCCATTGGGCGGGGCAGGCGGTTCTCGGCGTGGGGATCGTGCTTGTGGTTCTTTCGCTGCTTCATCTGGCCTTTAAAAATGACGGTATGAAATTGGGCTTAGATCTGGCAGTCATTGCCGATGCCGTCCTTTTACTGATGATTCCCAACCGCCTTATTCATCTTTGTATGAAAAACCATATGCAGTGCCATACGGTCATGGAGCCTTTTGTACTGGTCATGGGGGTATTGATGATCGCGGCGGCGCTGGGTGATTTCTTTTTCCGGCGCCGCGTCGTGAAGAAAGAGGCCGCCCATGGATCTTAACCGGCTGCCCTGGAGGAATCTGTCCCGCAGACCCCTGCGGACGGCGGCTCTCCTCGTGCTTACCTTTTTCCTGTCCTTTGTCATTTTTGCCGGTTCCATGGCAGTCGTGAGCCTTCAGAACGGTCTGGGGACATTGGAAAATCGTCTTGGCGCGGACATTATCGTCGTACCGAACACGGCAAAGCGGAAAGTAGATCCTAAAACGATGATACTGGACGGGACACCGGGCTATTTTTACATGGAACGGGAAAAGATGGTGCTGATTTCCCATATCGAAGGCGTGGAAAAGGTATCGCCCCAGATATTTCTCGCGTCCCTTTCTGCTTCGTGCTGCTCCGTTCCGGTGCAGATTATCGGGTTTGAGCCGGAAACGGATTTTATTATCCAGCCGTGGATCCGTGAAAGCTACGGCAGAGAACTTGCCCATGGCGATGTGGTGGTGGGCTCGGCAGTCAATGCGGACGTGGGTGATACGATCCGTTTTTACAACAAAGACTGCCGCATCGTAGCAAAACTGGCGGCGACCGGTACGGGGCTTGATACTGCGGTCTATACGAAAGCGGAGACCATACGGACGCTCATCGAGGCATCGTCGAAGATGGGGCTGAATCCGCTCTTTGAAGGCGATGTGGAAAACGTTATTTCTTCTGTTTACATCAAAGTAAAAGACGGTTATGACATAAAAAAAGTGACGGAAAATATCAATCTCCGTGTACGCCGTGTGAAGGCGGTCCAGATGAAAGACATGCTTTCCGAAATAGCGGGCAGCCTTTCAGGGATTTCAAAAACGATCACCCTTCTTTTCGTGGCGGTCTGGGTGATGGTGTTCATCGTTCTGGCCGTTTCTTTCTCCGTCCTTGTGGGAGAAAGGAAAAAAGAATTTGCCCTGCTCCGCGTGATGGGAACGTCACGAAGAAAACTGGCAGGGATTTTATTGAAAGAAACTCTTATCCTGAGCGTTTCCGGCGGCGCGGCAGGCGTGCTCATGGGACTCCTTGTGGTGATTCCTTTCAGCGGGCTCATTGAAACGGGACTGAAACTGCCCTTCCTTCTTCCCGGAATCAGGGAAACGGGATGGCTGGCGTTTGCCGCGATGGCGGTCATTTGCCTGGCGGGCCCCGCGGCATCGGCATATGCTGTGCTGCGCCTGTCCCGTGTCGATCCCGCGACGATTTTAAGGGAGGGTGAATAAATGCGTCTGGAAGCGGAACAGGTAACGAAACAATACCAAACAGATCCGAAAAAAGCACGGTTTGCTTATGCCCTTTCTGGGACCGATCTGGTGGTGGAGAGCGGAGAATTTGCCGTCATTACAGGAAAATCGGGAAGCGGGAAATCCACGCTCCTCCATATCCTTGCAGGGCTGCTTCAGCCGACATCGGGCTGCGTGCTGGCGGGAGGAAAAGATTTGTACCGTATGGCGGACGGTGAACTGTCAAAGTTCAGAAATGAAAATATCGCCGTCGTTCCCCAGGGCGGCGGAGCGATTTACAGCCTGACGGCGGAAGAAAACATCCGTCTGGCCCGGAATATCTATGGAAAGAAAGAAGAGAAAGACATTCTGCCGCTTATGAGAGAATTGGGGATCGAACAGCTGAAAGACGCATATCCCTCTGAACTTTCCGGCGGCGAGCTGCGCCGCGTGGCCATCGCGAGAGCACTCTTTCAGGGCACAGGGATCCTTCTTGCCGACGAGCCGACTTCTGACCTTGATGAAGAGAATACGGATATCGTCGCAAAGCTCCTCCGCCGGGCGGCAAATAGCGGAAAAACGGTTTTTGTCGTCACCCACGAGATGGATATGCTGCCTTATGCCGATTCCCACTACATTATAAAAGAAGGCGTTCTGAGCGCCAGCGAAGAATCTGTACCCGTGGTGAGGAAGCCGATGAGAAGATAAAAGCTATCAGCTGTGAGCTGTAAGCTGTAAGCCGTTAGCTGTGAGCTGTCAGCTGCAAGCTAACTATTCTTTTACGATTTAAATCATCTGTGATGCGGGAAAAGAGGAGTTTTTGTATAATATGTTTATTGAGAAATAGATGTGTTGAAGGAGGACTCATCGTATGTGTGGCGGATTGAAGAAAAGATACATTTTGACGGCATTGGTGTGTTTCGGCGCTGTTATGTCCGGCGGGGGTTTTGCGCAGGCGGAAAGCACAACGACGGAAAGCCGCAGTGAGACGCGGACGACAGTGGACAGGAATGGAACGATTGCCGAGCGTGTCCGGCGGACAGAATCGCGCACAACGGTTTCCAGCGAGACAAAGGAAAGTGATGCGATTCGGAATATGGCCGCAGAACAGCGCCGGCAAATGGAACGTATGGGATTGCCTCATACGGGAGACCGGGCATTTAATGAGAAGGTGGAATATCAGTATGAGTCCGGCGTGGTGCTGAATGAGCTCCTGGCGCCGCTTGTGGTACCTAATCGAAACGTTCCCAAGTCGATTGGGACATGGGCAGGAATGACCTTCCAAAATGATAGGATTATAGAGCAGGGAATCCTGGCGAAATGCAAATCCGGCGGCAAGTGGGGTATTCTTGGCACAGATGGGAAAGAGCTGATTGCTCCTGCTTATAAGGAAATTCTGGATGTGAATGACCGCACCGGTGTGATTCATGTCATGGTGGATAAGAAAACCACCCGGTTCATTTCCAAAACAGGCGAACAGCTGACACCGGAGGCCGCTGATGAATCGGACCGCCGGAGCAGGACGGATGCTGCCGGACAGGAAGACGGCCGGGAGTATTATGACAGCGACGGCTATACATCCTTTAAAGAAAAAGGGAAATACGGTTTCAAAGACGGCATGGGGAAGGTGGTCATCTCGCCGCGGTATAAGGATGTGCTTGCCGAGTTCAGTGAAGACCGTGCTTTCGTGAAGAATGAGAAAGGGAAGATCGTTGCTGTTGACGGCAGCGGCAGGGAACTGTTCCAGGCGCCGTCCAATCAAATGTATGCGTATGAAGGCGGTTTGGCCGAGTACCGTCGTAAAGTAGGAGGCTTCAATGTGGGCAGTCTGCTGGGCTTTGTGACCGGCGGCCTGATATACGGAGGATTCGGCTATAACGGCATCGGTCTTGGCGGTTTTACCTATGACGGAGCCAAGCGCGGTTACATAGACCGTGACGGAAATATCGTCATTGACAGCAGGAATGATAAAGTATGGCCCATGACCTGGTATGGTACAGTCATTAAAAATGACGGGAAAACCGGCTTTGTAAATCGGAAAGGAGAATACGTTATCCAGCCGGGAGATTATGATGTAGGTGATCTGGACGAGATTAACGGTCTTTTGGTATTGAAAGACGGAAAGACCGGGAAAAGCGGGATTTTCAGTGTGGAAACAGGACAGCAGGTGATTCCTTTCCGGTATGACGGTATCCCCTTTGCCGGTTCCGACCGTCTGGTCGTGGAGAAAAATGGGGTCCGCAGCTTATACAATATGAGAACAGGGTATTCTGTATTTTCCGTATCTACCGACATGACGATCGATCCTTTCCTTCATGACCGGCTGACATGGGTGCACCAGGGAAGCAGCAATTACGAGGTCATCAATGATCAGGGACAAATCCTGTTTGCCGATAAAGAAGGCCTTATTGAAGAGGCACGCTCGTTCAGCCACGGATACAGCGCAGTGAAAGCCAAGGGAAAGTGGGGAATCATGGACGCTTCCGGAAAATGGCTTGTACAGCCTGTCTACCAGGATGTCGATATATTATAGAAAAATAACTTTTAATATAAAGAATGTTTGTCAGAATGACAGCGGACGGCAGGCGTCATAGTGAGGGAAACGTTAAGGCGTTATCCTGAACGAACGTGAAGGATCTATTACCGTGGTGAGGGAATCGGTAAGATGTCATCAGAGTCATAGATTCTTCACTCTGTGCCATATTGCCATTTCCCGTCTTTCCCACAAGGCATTCTTGCCTCCGTTCAGAATGACAATTGGAGGAAAGGGCGTCACTAGTAATGGGGAACGGGAAGCGTCATAGTGAGGGGAACGTTAAGGCGTCATCCTGAACGAATGTGAAGGATCTATACCCGTGGTGGGGAGGTCGGTAAGACGCTATTCTAAGCACAGCAAAGGATCTGCTGCTATAATGAGGAAAACGTTAAACGTCATCCTGAACGAACGTGAAGGATCTATACCCGTGGTGAGGAAGCCGGTAAGATTACCTCCGCCATTTGGAAGTCTTGGAACATTCTTCACGCTGTCCGTAAATGACATGGTATAATAAAAATAAATTTGCGATGGAAAAATCAGGGAGGGCGCATGAGCCGGGCAGATACACAATACCTTGGAATTATAAAGAATATACTGGACGCAGGGAGCTTAGGCGATAACCGCACGGGGATGCCGGCATATAAACTGCCGCACCAGATCATGCAGTTTGATTTAGAAAAGGAGTTTCCGATCCTGACCACCAAGTTTGTGGCATTCAAGACATCGGTGAAAGAAATCCTTTGGATATGGCAGAAACAGTCCAATGATGTGCGTCTTCTCCAGCAGTGGAACTGCCATGTGTGGGATGAATGGATGCGGGAAGACGGCACCATCGGAAAGGCTTACGGCTACCAGCTTGGCAAGTATCATCAGGTGGATACGCTTCTGGAAACGTTGAAGAAAGATCCTCAAAGCCGCCGTATGGTGGTAGATCTGTGGAATGTGAAGGATCTGCCCGATATGGCGCTGTATCCCTGTGCGTTTCTTACGATGTGGGATGTTTCCGGCGACGGCCGCTTAAATTGTATGCTCGTCCAGCGCTCGGGGGATATGGGGCTTGGCGTTCCTTTTAATATGGCGCAGTACGCGGCTCTTGTCCACATGATTGCCCAGGTGAGCGGACTCCGCGTCGGACTTTTTACGCATGTTATCAATAATGCCCATGTGTATAAAAACCACGTGGACGCTATGAAGATACAGCTGGCCCGTCTGCCGAAGGCTTACGACGCGCCTGTCCTGAAACTGAATCCCGATGTTCATAATTTCTACGACTTCAAGCCGGAGGATATCGTGCTGGAAAATTATAAGCACCATGAAAAGATTGCCATGGAGGTTTCCGTATGAGCCTGTCCATCATCGTTGCCCGCGCGGCGAACGGTGTCATCGGTAATGATAATAAACTCATCTGGCATTTGCCGGACGATTTGAAAATGTTTAAATCCCGCACGATGGGACGCCCCATCATCATGGGAAGAAAGACCTTTGAGAGTCTGCCGAAAGTGCTTCCCGGCCGCGTCCATTATGTGCTGACAGGAAACAGGGCATACAGCGTGCCGGAAGGGGTCTATGTGTTCCACACTGTAAAAGAACTGCTCTCTGCTCTTCCTGAAGGGGAGAACTTTATCATCGGCGGGGAAAAGATGTACGAAGCTATGTTTCCCTATGCGGATGAAATGTATATCACGGAAATAGAAAAAAAGTATGACGGCGACGCGGTATTTCCTTCTTTCCGCAAAGAAGAATGGAAAGAGACGGAATCTGTCATGGGGAAGGGCGATCCGGTCCATCGCTTTGTCACTTATGAAAGAGTGAGGGGATAAGCGCTGCGGCATCGGAAAGATATAAATTTGATCAAGAGTGGTTGCGGTTTGCAGACGGGGAGGATGTATGCGGAAACGTCAGGGGTTCGCCTTGCTTTGGGCGGTATCGGCGGTAAGCATCGTATTTCTTCTCGGAGGGACCGCTTTTTTTATGCTTCGGGCAGCGCTGCGTTCTGAACAGGCCATGGAGATTGAGGCGGATGAAGCCTTTCTGGTACAGGAAGTCATGGAAACGATCAAGTATAACAGCCGCCTGCAGGGCGCGCTCCCTGTTCCTTTCGGAGACGTGGCGCGGAACGGGCGAAATTACCATATTTCAATAGAAGAAAATCATCGAATGATAGAGGGCGTGGAAATGCGGGAGGTCTCCTGCACTGTCACCGATAAGACAGGCACGTCCTTTTCTGCTGTCATGCTTTTGGAGGCGCCATGAAGCGGAAAGGGTTCATTTTTATGGAAGTCCTGCTGGCGCTTCTGCTCCTGTCAGCGCTGGCGGCTGTTTTTCCGATTCTCGGGCAGACGGTGGGAGCCATGGCATTTATGGACCGGCGGAGGCGGGCAGTGAACGAAGCCGTTTTTGCTGCTGATTTCATGATAGAGAAGATACGGAACAATCTCAGGGGAAGCGCGGCGCAGATGAGCGGGAACGTGTACAGGTACGAAGCGTATATATGGGTGAAGGATGGCAAGGATAAAAAGAAAAAAGTACGGGCTCCTTACAGCTTTTTCGTAGAGGGAGAAAAACTCAAGGTCCGTCTTCATAACGGCATGAGTGAGCCCGTGACAGGAGAGAATACGGGGAGCACGGAAATGACGGCGTTCCTCCTGCCGGAAGAAGGATCCGTATTTCAAGTGCAGCCGAAAGGGCTGGTGAACGTATCTTTCCGGATGGAAAGCCGGAATCCGAAAGAAGTATATGCTGTGAAAACGGCGATCCTTCCTTATCGTGACTTTTACGGGGTGCAGTAATGAGCAGGCGGAAAGGATTTATGGCGGTATCGCTTCTGCTTCTTCTGTCGGCGCTCACGGCGGTACTGGGAGGGCTTCTCTTCTCCCTTTCGCGGGGGCGCGGCGGGAGCCTGGCATATAGAAACGGATTATCCGCCATATACGCGGCGGAGAGCGGAGCAAACTGGGCGCTCACCTCTTTAAAACAGGGACCTGTAGAAAATAAAGAAAGAACCATCCCTTTGGATGGAAGAGAAGCGCGTGTCCGTATTTCTTCTGTGACAAAAGAGGGGCATATATGGAAAGGAAAGATTTCTTCCGACGGCGTGGATTTACAGACGAAGGCGATGCGCTTCGTGAAAATTACTTTTACTGTAGAAGACGGTGGAGAACGGAAAATCATGGTGGAAAGCGTGGCGAGTGACCGATGAGGTTGTGGACAGAAGGCATAGTATCACGGGTGAAGGCTTTCCTGCCTGCAGGAGGACGGAAAACCGTGGTCATGGCGGCGGCAGGGCGGTTGTGGCTGGCGGAAATGGAAAAAGGGAAGTACCTTGTAAAGAAAAGCGCAGCGCTTCCGAAGATAACGGAAGAATCCCTTGCGGAAGCGTTTTCCTCCCTCAGCGGCATAGGGGAACGTGAGATAATCTTGATTTATAATTCTTCCGATCTTCACACGGCGTGCAGAACATTTCCCGCTATGGCAGAAGAAGAACTGGCGGAAACCATGTACTGGGAGCAGGACAGGATTTTTGGCGTCCGCGAGGATTTACGGCTTTCATGGAAAGCGCTTTCGGAAGATGCTGCCGGCTGGACAGTATCTTTGGCAGGAGTGCGGGAAGACTCGGTGGCATGCTGGCAGTCAGCGGCGGAAAAAGCGGGGAGAAAAATAACCCGGTGCATACCTGTGACGGCGGTGGAACTTCCGCGGGAGCGGCGGCCGCTGTATTTGTATGGGAAAGGAAAGTCTGCACTCTTCCTCTTCCGTGAAGAGCATGTGCAGGAATCACGGATACTGAATACAGCCGATGCTGATAAAAAATTACAAGTATTTCTCCGTCATCTCTTAAAATCCTATGAAATAGAAGGGAGAGACATCGTTTTCATTCCCATGAGCGGCGGAGTGAAAGAAATTCCTTTCTGGAAAGATTTGGCAGAAAGATGGAGGGAAAAAATCAAAACTTTGTCCCTGTCGGACGAAATAGAACCGGGACCAGATGATTTTACAGACCCGGCTGATGAAAGAGAAGCCTTTTCTGAGGAAAGCGGAGAAGAAGATCAACTTGTAAAAACTTTTGCTTATGGAGAAGAAATGGAAGAGGAATTGTGGACGATCCTTCTTCCTGTCATGGAAGCGGCGGACGGAGCAGAGATGGATTTTCTTGCCGGGAAAAAGAGGAAAGTACTTCCGGCCGGTGAAGTGAATTGGCTCCGCGCAGGCCAGGGGGTGTCGGCACTCTTTGCCGCTGCGGGGATTCTCTGTTTTATTCTTCTCGGATATACTTTTCTTGAAGAAAGGGAGGCGGAAGCGAAACTGGCGGGACTGTCCGCCGTACGCATCGAAATGGATGCGGAACGAAAAGAACAGGAAAAAGAAAATCAGCTCCTGTCAGAATTGAAATCCCTGGAAGAAAATGATCTCTGGTGGGAACAAAAATTGATTGCACTGTCGGAGTGCACGCCGCAGGGGATCGTCCTGTCCGAAATAAACGCCGGCGAAGGAACGGTCCATATCACGGGTACGGCGGATTCCCCGGTGACGGCCATGCATTTTCAAAAGGAACTGGAAAAGGCCTGGGGCGGTAAAACATATATCGAAAAGCAAAAACGGGAACCAAACTTAAAAATGGCGGCGTTCACTCTTTTGTGGAAAGGCGGTCAGCCATGAGCCTCAATGAATTTCTGAATGATAAAAAATACACTGCCGCCTTCTTTCTGCTGGCGCTGTGTTTCTTTCTCCTCGACTGGTATCTTTTTGCTGCCGTGGAGGAAAAGGAAGAACACATCCGCCGGCTGGAGACGGAAACCGCTCTTCTGGAAAACCGGGCCAAACTTCCGAAAAGAAGCAGCCGGATGCCCTTTCTGGAAACTCTTCTCGAAGATACCACAGCAGATACGGTTTTCTCCGCCTTTATGGAAAGCGGCTGCGCTGTGGAAGAAATAAAGGAAGAAGAAAATGAAAAGTTCCATGTATTTCATGTAAAAGGGAAAGGTTCTTTTTCACAAATCACCGCGGCCTTTGGTATAATAAAAAGCAAAGAGAGATGGTCGGCGGCGGAGCTTTGCGCCCTGAAACGGGAAGGAAACCTTCTTGCCTATGAAGTGGAAGTCCGCGCCGTCCGAAACCGAGGTACGTATGAAAAAGAGAAATATAGTCCTGATCGGGCCTATGGGGACGGGAAAGAGCCGGGCGGCCAAAATACTCGCCGACGGCTTTGACTGGCAGCTTGCCGATACCGACCGCATGATGGAACGGGAAACAGGAATGCGGATTGCCGACTATTACCGCGCAGCAGGCGCCGAAGCCTTTGAAGAAAAGGAAATGGCGCTGATTAACCGCGTCCGGTACTACCACGAGGCTGTCATCGCCATGGGCGGGAATTATCCCATGACGGAAAAGAAATTCAGGCTGCTGTCCGAGCATGGCCTTGTGATTTTGCTTTTTGCCAAACCTTACCGTCTGGCAGAGCGGGTACGCCGCCGTGTCGGGAAACGGCCGACTATGGACTATTCCGACGTCGACGGTTACGTTCGGCAGATGCTCCGCAAATGGACAAAATGGAAAGACCGCGTCGATCTCGTCATCAACACAACGAATACCCATCCCGAGCAGACCGCACTCCTCGTGGCCAGGTACATTGACCGCCATCATGTGGAATTTGTAGAAAGAAATTAAACAGCATACAGAAATCAGCTGACAGGTTACAGAAAAGGCTCCAGATATCTTATTAATGAG
>UMIC01028051.1_pt1 | contig 12125 bp, 7 predicted proteins | sample 1965681 | NCBI WGS metagenome assembly UMIC01 (sample SAMEA4836114, study PRJEB28245) | human gut metagenome | biome: gut microbiome; material: fecal sample | place: Denmark | collected 2008
TTAATGTGGCCTCCGTCGTGAGCAGGACTGTAGAGCAGGAAACCTAAGCCGGTGTCCCCGCTCTCCCGGGGCCGGCGGAACTAATTATTCAGCATGCGGTCGAAGCTTCCCGAGTCGCCATCCCGATAGTCGGCGGTCATCAGAATCTCCTGTGGAATGCGCCCGCCCTCGCGCAGCACGTTGCGGAACTGCACGCGCGTGACCATAGGCAAATCTTTGATCGTCGCCGCTAGGTTCTGCGGCACGCCCTGGTTGGCAGCCGCGGGCTCGCACTCTCCGCCGGCCTTTACGCGACGCTTGTGCTCGGCGAGCATGGCGCGATACATACCGGCATGCAGGCGAATCTCAACGACATTGGCATTACGGGCCTGCTCGACAATGCGCGCACCCTCTCGATCGATGTCGCCCACGTAGTAGACATAATTAAAGCGATAGCCGATCTCGGCCAGATAATCATCCAGTGCGTGCGAAACGCTCGCCTTGCAGCCGCCGCCAAAGATCACGCCACCAACTTTGGTGCCAAAAAGCTTGGCATGCTTGCGGCCGCGCAGGAGCTTGACGATCTCGTCATAGGTGTCCAGGTTCTCGACCATAATGAACGGCTTGTCGGCGCCCAGCGTAAAGAAACCCGTAAAGTGCACGGGGCGGTTGGGGGCGACCTTAATCGCCTGCATGCTGATGCCCTTTTCGGTCATACGCCGAATCAGGCGCTCGCCGTGCTTGCCGTCAAAGGCCTTCTCATCGTTAAAAATCTGGTAGGCGCGCTGGCGACGCGAAGCGACCGGCGTGTCGGCACCGCGATTCTGTTCTATCCAAGCCTGGATGATCGCAATCTCCTCGGCAATCTTGCGGTTGGACATCTCGTTGTGCTGAGTGCGCTGCGGAGCCTTTTTGCCGTCCTTGCCCTCGACTTTAACAATTTGAGTCTGCTGTTCCTTAATCTTGGAGAGTGCCATTGGCGTAGGAACGACCTTGAGCAGCTGCCTGCCCAGGACACGTGCCAGAGCAAACGCCGAAACCTCGCCGTGAGCGGGCGGCTCAGGCTGCTGGGCGGCCGCATCGTTTGCAGTCGGTTTGGGCTGCGCCTGGGATTTGTGCTTGGAATTTGCCTGAGCTTTGTGCTCTTGCTTTGGCGCGGACGAGCTCTTTTGCGAACGTTCGGACTTGTCCCCCTTCGCCGGCTGGCGCTTGGGCTGCTCCATCGGGGTCTCAGCCTTCGCATCCTTGTTTTGCGTTGTCGCCTTCTCGGCCACGGCCTCGGCATTTGAGCCACGGCCGCCACGGTGACGACGACGGCGGGGCTTGCTCGAAGCGCTCTCCCCCGCCTGCTTATCAGCGGACTGTTGGGCTTTGACCTCGGTGTCAGCCGCAGGCTGCGACTCGGAAGGCTGCTGCTCGCGAGCCGCCGGCTCAACGGCTTTCTCGATCTGTTCGGCCTTCTCGGCCCGAGCGGTCGAAGCCGGCTCGCCCTTCTCCTGACGCTTTACGGGATACGCGCGCCCCGCAAAACCGCGGCCGGGACGACACGAACCCGGAGCCCTCTTGGCACACTCCTCAACATCGTCTGCAACCTCGGAAGGCTCTTCAGCCTCATGCGCGACATCCTGCTGTGCAGCCTTAAAGTGAGCACCGCGACGACGCTTGGGCTCTTGGGCCCCCACGGGCTTTTGCTCCTTCGCGGGCTTCTGCGACTCAGTAGCAACCTCGGTCTCAACAGCCTCGGTATCGAGCTCATCCTTTTGAGCCACGGCGCGACGGAAGCGCTCCTGCTGGGCACGGCGCTGAGCATCGCGCTTGCCGCCCCCGCCAAAACCGCCGCGGCCGGCCTTGGCCGTAAAGGCTCGAACGACGCTCTCGTCAAGCAGCTCGTCGGTATCGATATGCTCGCGCGGAGCTGTTTTCACCGAAGCGGGCGCCTCGACAACGTCCTCGACGGTCTCTTCGGCAGCCTCGGCAAGCTGCTCCTGGACATCACTTATCTCGGCATGAATGGTATAGAACGCCGGGCGCCCGTTAATGCCGCTGCCCTCGATCTTGGTAACGATCTTTGCCGCGATGAGTTCGTCGCGCATCGTCTTGGTGTCGCATTCCTTATCGACGGAGCGGAAAATCTGCGCTAGCGCGCTCGATTTGATTTTGAGTGCCTTGCGGCAGAGCAGGTCGTAGGCAACCAGCTTGGCGCGCTCGGTAGAAAGCGACGTCTGGCTGCTCAGACGCTCAGCCAGGGCATCGACATTATTTTGGTTATCGGAATATACCGTCTTGGCCACGGGGTCCCTTTCATATGTACACATATACGTCTATATGGTACAACGCGCGAGCCTATCCACGCAAAACATCTGCGAGGACGCCCTTGCATCACCCGTTCTCGCAAGAAAAAAGACCGGGTCCGCGTCGTTGCGGGCCCGATCTTTCCGAGTCATATGGATGGAACGGTTAGCCCATCAAGCTAACTAGGCCTTGGCAGCCTCGGCGTCGGCAGGAGCCTCGGCGACAGCGGCGCGGCCGTACTCGGCCTTGCCCATCTCGGACCACTCGGGCTCCTCGTCGGGCATGGAACCGGCCTCCTTACCGAAGAACTCCTTGAGGCAGTTGACGGCAACGATGAGGCCCAGGACCATCAGCAGGACGGCGAAGACGAGCTGCAGGCCCTTGGTAGCGGCGACGGAGACAGCGGCCGTGGTGGCGGTAGCCGGGATGGTACCGAAGAAGCCGTAGGCCTGGACGGCGGTCATGCAGCCCATGGCGCTCTGGACCAGCGAGGTGAAGGTGCAGCAGAGCAGGAAGGCGACGGGCACGTAAAGCATCCAACCCTTGCGGCCGGTGCACTTGCAGAACACGGCGAGGGTAATCATGGTCATACCGCCGAGCAGCTGGTTAGAAGCACCAAAGAGCGGCCAGATGTTGGCATAGCCACCAAATGCGAGGGCGAGGCCAGGAAGCAGGGTAACAACCGTGGCGAACCAGGGGTTGCCGAGGACCCTCATGTAGCCGGCCTTGGACTCGATGGCCAGGGCGTCGTTGGTCTGGGCAAAGAACTCGGAGAACGAGGTGCGAGCGATGCGGGCGACGGCATCGAGCGAGGTCAGGGCCAGAGCGGAAACGTTCATGGTCATGAATACGGTTGCGAGCGTGCCGTCAACACCGAAGGCCTGCATACCGCGGGAGATGCCGGCGGCAAAGATCTGGAACGGGGTGGAAGCGACACCGGCGTTGAGGGCGCCGGTACCGGCGGTGTTCATATCGGAGAACATGATGCCGGCGACGATGATGGCAAGGATGCCGACGAAGGACTCGACAATCATGGCGCCATAGCCGACCTTGACGGCGTCCTGCTCCTTCTCTACCTGCTTGGAGGAGGTACCAGAAGAAACGAGGCTGTGGAAACCGGAGAGAGCGCCGCAGGCAACGGAGACAAACAGGACCGGGAACATCATGCCGGAGGCAGTGGAGAAGCCGGTGAAGACCGGAGCGGTGATGGTGGCCTGGCCGTTAACGCCCAGGACGACGATGCCGAGGACAGCGCAGACGATCATGACGATCATCATGATGGAAGTGAGGTAGTCACGCGGGGTCTTGAGCATCTGGATGGGCATAGCGCCAGCGAAGACAAGGTAGACCATGACGACGGCGAACCACTGGAACTTATCCAGGTAGACCGGGAACTGCATACCGACGGCGAACATGAGAACCATGAGGACCACGCCGGTGACGAACTCGGCAGCGCCGGTGAGGTTGAACTTCTTCTGGGCCCAACCAAAGGCGATAGCGACGAAGGTGAACAGGATGGAGATGGTACCAGCGCAGCCGGCGGCATAGGACTTGGTGAAGTCGATGGCACCGGTAGCGGCACCAGAAGCGTCAACGGCCGGGGTGAACATGAACGTCTTGCAGACCATGTCGGTGAAAGCGGCGATGACGATGATGCAGAACAGCCAGCAGAACAGCAGGAACAGGCGACGGCCGGTCTTGCCGATGTACTTCTCGATGAGCTGGGCCAGGGACTTGCCGTTGTTCTTCATCGAGGCGTACAGGGCGCCAAAGTCGTGGACGGCGCCAAAGAAGATGCCGCCGACGAGGACCCAGAGCACGACGGGAAGCCAGCCGAAGGCCATGGCGACGATCGTACCCGTGACAGGGCCGGCACCGCAGATCGAGCTGAACTGGTGCGAGAACGCGGTAAAGGCGGAGACGGGCGAGAAGCTGTTGCCGTCCTTCATGCGCTTGGCCGGCGTGAGGACCTCTTTGTCAACGCCCCACTTGTTGGCCAGCCATCGGCCATAGCCCAGATAGCCGCAAGCGAGCACCGCCGCGGCCACAACCATGAGCAAAACTCCGTTCATTACATTTCCTCCTCTAAAAAGAACTTCCCAGACATAAAAAATGAGGGCCGTCGGTTGCGCTCGACGGCCCTCATCTTCATCAGCCGCCCGTTATCGTACGGGCTAGCTGTATGTGCTAACCCGCATCAGATAATTACTACGCTGATAATGTTTAGCTGATGCGTGAACATGTCTAAGAAATCCTCTTCGATCATGATGTGAACGATCCGTGCGTGTTCACATCCCCCAGTGGTTGAAAAGGAGTATGAAACTTTAGTTACCTAAAGTCAACGCAAATATGTAATGAATTTTCAACTTTTTTTGAATTTCTCGGTATAAAGCGCCACTGACCTCGGACTTTATCCTGCGACAGTTTTTGCTTGAGAGACGTCCCTGCGCGCCGCGGGAACCGGGCTGCCTATATGAACTTTCCTGCTCTACAGTCCTGCGCAAGACGGAAAGCACATTAAGTGCTTTCCTTTGCGTGCGGAACTCGCGATAAAGTTCATATAGGCAGCCCGGTTCCCGCGGCGCGCAGGGACTCCCATCCCAAATGTGCGGAGCAAAGCTCCGCACGCCAACTTTTTCTTTCAACTAAAGAACGTCGGAAATTCGACGCTGACTTGTTAACCTTGCTGGACGCTGTCGACGCCAAACCAGCTCAGAAGCTATATCGATACAGAAAGGTCCCCGACCGGAGGGGCCGGATATAAGGTTTATCGCGAGTTCCGCACGCAAAGAAGGCCGCTTAATGTGGCCTTCGTCTTGCGCAGGACTGTAGAGCAGGAAACCTTATATCCGGCCCCTCCGGTCGGGGACCGCACCCATACGACTACAGCGTCATGTTTGGATCGGCGTCGACGTCGAACGGCGAGATTTCACCTCGGTCGAATTTACGGCGGGCGACCTCCGCGATCATGGCAGCGTTATCGGTGCAGGCAGACAAGGGCGGCACCGTCACGCGGATCCCCTGACGCCCGAGCTTCTTGATCATCATTTCGCGCAGATGCGGATTGGCCGAAACGCCACCGCCGATGCAATACTCCTTGCACCCGGTGGCATGCAGGGCGTTTTTGGCCTTCTTGTACTGCACGTCAAAGACCGCCGCCTCAAACGAGGCCGCCAGATCGGGCAGATGAATCGTGCGCCCGGCCTTGGTCTCCTGCTCGATGTAGAGCGTCACTGCCGTCTTGAGGCCTGAAAGCGAGAAGCGGTAGTCCCCCCTGCTGTTAAGCGCGCGGGGAAAATCGATTGCCTTGGGATTACCCGTCTCGGCAAGCTTGGAGATGATGGGGCCACCGGGGTAGCCCAGGCCCAGCGCCTTGGCAACCTTGTCGAAGGCCTCGCCCACGGCGTCGTCGAGTGTCTCGCCAAGCACCTCGTAGTCGCCCCATGCCTTTACGTGCACGAGCATGGTGTGCCCGCCCGAGACAAGCGTAAAGATAAACGGGGGCTTAAGGTCGGGCTGCGCCAACAGGTTGGCAAACAGGTGACCCTCCAGATGATTGACGCACACGAGCGGCTTGCCGGCAGCATACGCAAAGCCCTTGGCAAAGGCGACACCCACCACCAGGGCACCCACCAGGCCCGGACCTTGCGTCACGCCCACGGCGGCAAGCTCACTTGGCGCAATCGCCCCACCCTCAAGGCCAAGCGATGCCGCGGCATCTTCAAGCGCCGCATCTACGACGCTCACAATCACCTCGACGTGCTTGCGCGAGGCAATCTCGGGCACCACGCCGCCAAAGCGAGCATGAAAATCAATCTGCGTCGACACCTGGTTGGCCAGCATCTTGCCGTCCGCATCGATAATCGCCACAGCCGTCTCGTCGCAGGAGCTCTCAATGGCAAGAACTAGGCGACGGCGCTCGATTTCGGCACGCTCCTCAGCGGTGCGCTCGGGCGCGGGCAGCGGCCATGCGCGCTGTTCGGCAGCAGTTGGCTCGGGCGAGGCATTGTCGAGAGGAAGCACCAGGGGCAGCGGTGCCGTCATGACGATGGCATCCTTACCGGCACCGTAGTAGCCACGGCGACGACCCGCCTCGGTAAAGCCCAGGGCGGCATAGAGTGCAATTGCGCCCTCGTTGCCGTCCTCGACCTCAAGCGAAGCCGTAGTGCAGCCGAGCATCTGCGCGTCATAGCTCACGTGCGACAGAAGCTTGCGGGCGATACCCTCACGGCGATGAGACGAATCGACGGCAACGTCCATAATCTGCACGTCCCCGTCGACGACCATACCGCCGGCAAGGCCCAGCAGCTGGCCATCGTCGTGCGCCACCCACCAGCTACGCGGAGCGGCAACGTCCTCGCCCAGCTCGGACAGGAACATGTTCGGCGTCCACGCCTCGTGTCCGGCGCCTTCAAAGCAGGCGGTTTCCAGTGCGCTCGCGCCCTCGGCATCCGCCGCGCCCATGGGGCGGAATTGCAGGTGACGTCCGGCGAGCTCGTCGGCAACGCCCGTAATTTCGCTCTGCTCGCTCTCGGCAAGACCGAGGCGCTTGCGCTCGTTTTCCTCGGCATCAGAAAGGCGCGTATAGATCGGTAGGACGCGGGCCGGGTCGCCGTCACCCGCGGCATGCGCAAGGATGAGGCCCTCGCCCGAAGGCCACCACAAGTCGCGCTCTACGCAACGAGCGGCCTCATCCTCGCCCAACAGCTTGCCATAACGCACGAGACCGTCGCCAGTCAGCTGAACCTGGTCCCAGTCCGCGGCTTGGCGCCACTCATCAAGCGCCACGGCAGCTTTGACCACGCGCTCGCGCTCAAACTGACGCTCGGGGCCCTCGTCGCTCAGCACATACAAAGCCGGATACACCTCGCCGCGCATGGCATCGGCCAGAATGCCGAGCTTGCCACGCACGCCAGCCTTCCATGCCGTCCAGGCGCAGGCATCGAGTGTCGACACACCCAACAGCGGCACGTTGGCACCGCGCGCCAAGCCCTTGGCGGTGGAAATGCCGATACGCACGCCGGTAAACGAACCCGGACCGCGACCGACAACGTAACTGCCCACGTCGGCACGGTCCATGCCAGCCTGAGCAAGCACGCTGTCAACGGTATTCACGAGCTCCACATTGGCATGGCGACGGCACATATGGTCGCCACTCGCCAGCTTCGCCTCGCCCGTCTGCCCATCAATCCAGCTTGCCGCGCAGGCAAGCATATCGGTCGAAGTATCGAGCGCTACCACCAGCGCGTAATCGTTATGCAAGCTCATCTTGTACAGCCTTATCAATCAAATCGGAAAGCTTCGCTGCGCGCTCGCCGTGCGCCTCGAGCGTTATCATTCGCACGTCGTTATCGTTCTCATCACGCTTAAGCGTTACCGAAAGATACTCGTCTGTCAGTTCGTCCTGGAACTGTTCGCCCCACTCCAACAGACAGGCACCCTCATAGCCCAGTACATCGAAAATGCCCGTATCCTCGAGCTCGTAAGCATGCTCCAGACGGTACAGGTCAAAGTGGAACAGAGGAATACGCCCCTGGTCATGAACAGCCATGAGTGCAAATGTGGGGCTCGTGACCATATGACCGTCGCCCAGACCACGCGAAACGCCCTTGGTAAAGTGGGTTTTGCCCACCCCGAGGCCGCCGGTCAAGATCAGCACATCACCATCTTCCAGGCACGGCGCAACCAGCTCGCCAAAATGCTCCGTATCAGCAGAGCAAGCCGTTTTATAAATACCTACCCCCAGGCGCTCCAGGGACATATATGCTCCTTATTATTCCGAGGCGCCCTCTGGCGCGGGGTGTCGCTCCAGATAGTCGCCCAGCATCTTAAAGTCTTCCTCCAGCAACTCCTGCCACGCCGGATTGCGCAGCGCCGCCGCAGGATGAAACGTCGGCATCACCACAAAGTGCCCCATCTGATGGAACCTGCCGCGCAGCTTGGTAATGCCAATCTCGGTCTTGAGCACAAAGTGCGTTGCGGGGTTGCCGAGCGTCACGATGATATCGGGCCAGATGCTTCGAATCTGCTCGCGCAAAAACGGTGAGCAAGCCAGCACTTCCTCGGGGCGCGGATTGCGGTTTCCCGGCGGGCGACACTTAAGCACGTTGGCGATATAGACATCCTCGCGCTTAAGACCTGCCAGGGACAAAATGCCGTTGAGGTCTTCACCCGCCGCACCCACAAAGGGTTCGCCCTGCAAATCCTCGTTACGACCCGGTGCTTCACCAATAAACATGACGCGGGCGCGGGGGTTTCCCACGCCAAACACGATATTGTGGCGCGACTGGTAGAGCTGGCAGAGGTGACAATCGCCCAGAACAGCCTCAATCTCCTCGAGTGCGACCTCACGTGGCGCCTGATGGGTATGGCCGGGGATGTGCATGACGCCCATGGCGACTCCTACACGTAGACCTTGTCGAGGCGCATGCCAAAGCCGCAGGCGACCTCGTAGTTAATCGTTCCGCGCAGTCGGGCCATCTCGTCCATAGTGATCTCGGCATCGCCATCGCGGCCGACAATAATCATCTCGTCACCATACTCGGCCTCGGGAATCTCGTGTGCCGGGTTGGACTGAATGGCGACCATAAACTGATCCATGCAGATATTGCCAACCTGACGCACGCGCTCGCCGCGATACAGCACGTCCATACGATTGGAAAGCGTACGCGATAGGCCGTCGGCATAACCGATCGGCAGCGTGCAGATCTGAACGCGCGTACGCGGTACGCGGTAGGTAAAACCGTAGCCCACACCCTCGCCCATCGCAGGGTGTGCCACGCGCGTCACGCGCGCATGGACGCTCATAACGGGATCGAGCTGCATCACGTGGCCGCTCAGCTCGCACGGCTGCATGCCATACAAGCCAACGCCGGCGCGAATCATATCAAAATGCATCGAAGGGTCGAGCATCGAGGACGGCGTGTTGGCGCAGTGCACGATACCGCACTCAAAACCCGCATCCTTAATGGCCTGAACGGCCTCGGTAAAGCGCTGGCACTGCAGCTTGTAGTCCCAGCCCGAAGGTTCATCGGCAGTGGCGAAGTGTGTAAATACGCCATCGCACTGAATGCCGCGATGGAAACTAATGCCGCGGACAAAGTCGAGCACCTGCGTGTAATGTACGCCGATACGGTTCATACCCGTCTCGATGGCGAGATGATACTTGCCCACCTTGCCCGCCGCGACGGCACATTCGCCATACGCAAGAGCAAAGTCAGACGTATAGACCGAGGGCATGATATCAAACTCGAGCAACGTCGGAATGGCCTCGATAGGCGGCTCGCTTAGGATGAGGATGGGTTTCGTAATCCCGCCCTGTCGGAGCTCAACGCCCTCGTTAACCGTCGCCACGGCAAACATGTCGGCACCGGCCGAATACATGATCTTGGCGCACTCAACAGCTCCATGACCATAAGCATCGGCCTTGACCACGCAGCACAGGCGCTGACGTGGATTCAACAAGTTCTTATAGGCCCTCGTGTTGCGACGGAGCGCCCCGCGGTCGATCTCGACCCAGGACCAGCGCGTCAAATCGGCTTTATTCATGATTAGTCATCCGACCCTTCGTCCATGATTCCCAGATCTTCGAGCGCATCCTTTGCCGCCAGTTCCATGGCGGGACCGATCAAGTCGATAAGATCGGTCGCGATGACGCTCTTCTCACCATACTCCGTCGCCGCGGCAAAACCGGCGTAGCTGTGAAGTGCGACGGCGTACGAATACAGCAACTCCCAACGATCCATCTCGTCGCGCATGGTGGCAAGCGTGCCGGCCAAAATACCCGCGAGAACATCACCTGAACCGGCAGTTGCCAGAGAAGCCGGACCCGAGAGCGGCAGCAGTACACGCTCAACGCCACAGATAGCCGTCGTCGGCCCTTTGGCAATGACCACCAGATTGTCGGAGCCTGCAGCCCAGACAACCTTCTGCGCGGCTGCAATCGCGGTACCAAGGTCGTTCACCTCGTCACCGGCAACCAGACGCGAAAGCTCACGATAGTGCGGTGTCATAACCAACGGCTGCTCGCGACGATACATCTCGGGGTTACTATCAATACCGTCAATGGCAATCTTAGCAAGGCAGTTGAGTGCATCGGCATCCAAAATAAGCGGTACATCAAGCTCGAGCAAGCCCGAAACCACCTGCATAGCGCCGGCAGACGTCGTCATACCGGGACCGCACAGTACGCAGCTGTACTTCTTTGCAATCTCGCACACCGTCATGCGCGCAGCGGCGCCAAAGGAGCCGCGGGAATCAGACGGAATAGCAAAGACGGGAATCGAAGGAAGTGCAATGCGAATAAGATTAGCGCAGGCGTCAGGAGCCGCGACTGCCACGTAACCAGCACCCGCGCGAGCTGCAGACTTGGCCGCCATAATGGCAGCACCAGGATATTGTGCAGATCCGGCGACAATAAGCACAGAGCCACGGGAATACTTATCGATATTCGTAGGTAGTGGGGCAAAGTAATCAACTAAGTCACCGGGCTCGACAATCTCGGCGGCGTGGTCGACATCATCGATGACCTCGTCAAGACGGTCGTAAAGATTGCCGCAGATCAAATCGCCAGCATACTCAGGGCCATCAGCGCTATACAGACCAATCTTGGGCGCAATCATCGTCACCGTATGTTCGGCACGAATGCAGTCGTCATCAACAACGCCCGTCTCGGCATTCAGGCCCGAGGGGACATCAATGGATACGACACAATCGGCGCATTCATTGACCGTAGGAATCCAGATGGAGAACGGCGCACGCAGATTCCCATGGAAACCGGTACCAAAAATGGCATCGACAACAACATCGGCCTTATCGATCAAAACCTCGAGTTCGTCACGCGAGGGGCCGACGCAAACGTGCACATCGCGGCCGGCAGTACGACGAGCAACATGACGTGCCAGAGCAGCAGGAATCTCATCCGGCTCAACCGGAGAAACGATATCGACGTCCACACCCTTATGGCTCAGGATATCGGCGGCAACCCAACCGTCGCCGCCATTATTACCAAAACCGACCAGAACGAGAACCCGATCGGGATTGAGCTTCAAGACCTCGTTGGCGGCAAACTCACCCGCTAGCTCCATAAGCTCGGCCTTCGAAGTCCCTTCGCGTTCGATGATATCCTCGAGACGAACGACTTCTTCGGTACTCAAAACCGGTTTCATCTATGCTCCTAGCGTATCTTGCGAAGCATCGCCCAGGTGCTCCGTCAATGCTGAATTCTGCAGCTGCTCAAGCTCATCTAAAACAGAGCGAGCCTCTTTAAATGTCTGCGCTACGCGTTTCTTGGTGCTCACCTTTTCATCTTTTGGCTTAGGCCGAGCATCTTCGGTAATCGCGATGGCATTCGCAACGGCTAAGTCTCCTGTAAGCGTAATGGAAAGAGCGACCTCAACAACACCCAGCTCATGAGCGATCTCGAGTGCACGGCCCGAAAGCAGCGCCTTCGGTTTGCCGAGTTTATCACGCGTTACCGAAACATCCTTGCGACCCACGCCTTGACTAAAACCCGTGCCGAGAGCTTTAAGCACCGCCTCGCGCGAAGCAAAGCGGCTCGCATAGTGAGCAGCGGGACGCGATGATACATCGCAATACGCACGCTCTTCTTCGGTAAACACACGCCGAGCAAACGACGGCGTCTTTTCAAGAATTGATTTCATCCGGGAAATCTCGACGATATCAACGCCGATACCAGCTTCAGCCATGTTCACCTCCATATCGCACAGACTAAGTTATTGTAGCCCGTTCACAGAAGATGCGACAAACGAGGGTTATAAAACACAGCTACTATGTGAGACAAAAGCCCGTAAACGCAAAAAAGGGGGAGGCCGCGAGGCCTCCCCCTTCTCAGT
>UMIC01033613.1_pt1 | contig 12022 bp, 15 predicted proteins | sample 1965681 | NCBI WGS metagenome assembly UMIC01 (sample SAMEA4836114, study PRJEB28245) | human gut metagenome | biome: gut microbiome; material: fecal sample | place: Denmark | collected 2008
CATCCATTTGCTCGATATATTGGATGCTTGGAGCGCATATAATCGCACCTGCCGATTCACCAATCATCAGTTTTCCCTTTGCCAATTCTTTCTTCAACAGCTCATCCGTTCCCGTTTTACGGAGCTGGTCTATAAGGAAAAAAGAATTTCCGCCGGTAAAATATATCACATCCGCATCTTCAAAAACAGACTGTATCGTTGAATAAGCCTCCGTTGAAATATCAATTTCAGTTACGGCTGCTCCCAGTTTATTGAATGCCCGTCCGATGCAGCTCGCTTTCATGGAATGATTCAGTTTTCTGCGGCGCTCTCTGCCGCGTTGGGTGCGATTTCCGTCATGCGCTGCGCCTTCAGCTCTGCGATTTTCTTCGCATCGACGAAGTGGGTGGAATACCACCGCTCAATGTCAGGATCGCCGCTCTTGCTGAAGCGCAGCCGGATCACCGGCTTATGCCCCTGCCCGGATTTCTTTTTGACCGCCCATTGCTTATATACGGTCACGGAGGGCTTGAGGCCGCTTTTCTGCGCGTATGCCCGTATCTCGCGCATGATGAAAGAGAGCTTGCGGAGGTTGACGGTGCAGACGCGCTCCAGATAATCAATGCGCCCGCGCCGCCAGTCCTCGTATTTCTCCTTCGGCAGTACGCCGATCTCCATCAGCACATCCACCGGCGCGGCATAGCCCCGGCGCTGACATTGATGATACACGGCGGAATGTACCTTGCCGGTCAGTTCGCGGTCAGTCATGTCCTGCCCCCTCCTCACCGTTCCGGCTCGCTTCTCTTTGTGCCGAGGCTGCGCTCACATTTCCACAGCGCCATCGGATGCGCGGAGATGCGTGAGAGAATTTCCGCTTCGCCTGCAAAGAGCAGCTCCGGTCTATACTTCTTTTCCGCAAATGCCTGCCAGAATAAAAGTTCGTCTTTCTCCGGGCGCAGCAGACTGGTCAGATAGCGCGTGGTTTCTTCCCGCGCCACCGCCAGATCAAAGTATTCGCCATGCCGCAGCACCGGCAGCAGGTCCGTCTTGATTTTATAAGGTTGGATCTTGCCGATGCCGCTCAAATCAAACCGCTCCGGCACGGTATCCGCCGCGATGACGGCGTACAGCATCACACACTTGCGCAGCAGGGGTTCCTCCGATTCATCGAACAATCCGAACTTGACCAGATTGCTGATGTCGTACAAATCCCTTGCCGCCGTCCGGTTGATGAGCGCAACGATCTTGGAGGCGAATATCTCAATCGGGGCAACGCTGAGAACGGTAAGCTCGCCGTTGTTCCACGGCAGCCTGACAGCTCTCCGCGTGGTCGGCAGAACATGGGCGCGGAGCATATAGTTGATCTCAATTTTCAGATTGTCCTTCATGCCGCCCGCATTGACGTACTCAAACACAAAGGAATCCAGCGCGTGATATGTTTTGCTTTTCAGGCTCGGTCTGTACCCGGCTGCCGCCATGTATTTGCGGATGCGCTCCGTGATGATTTCCCTCTGCGCCAGCATTTCCTCACGCGGCACGTTCTCGGAATAGTCAAGGTCAATGTCCACGGACAGACGCGGCAGATCGAAGATGGTGAGATTGATGGCGGTGCCGCCCTTCAGCGCGAGCGTTTTGGACAGCAGAGCGTCGCTTTCCAGAAAGGCAAGCACGTCCGCAAGGCGGCAGACCTTTTCAAAGGTATCGCGCACAAAGCCAAGCTCCCTGGCCTGCCGTCCCAGCGTAATGCGGTCAAACTGCGTCATGATATGTTACCCCCTTGTCCAGTAAATCCGTTAGCTTTGCAGGCGCAAACAGCTTCCATTTCTCGTTGAGCTTATCCTGCCAGTGCTCCCGCATGAGATACTTTTTGCTGCCGGAGATGTGCCGCTGGCACTCGTCGAAAAAGCTGTCCGGCAGATGCAGCCCATCATTCAGCGCTTCGAGGATATAGCCGGTTTTCTGATACAGAAAGCCGTTCCCGTTCATGACGAGCGCGGAGAGCAGCCGCTCCGGGTCAAGGGAGGGTATGAGCCGGATGCAGCGCAGCGTTTCCTCCAGGCCGGCGATCTTTTCAAAGTCGCGGATGCTGTCTATGACCGCCTGTTCCACGCTGACCACCCGTGCACCATTTATAAGTTTCGTCTGCACCGTCCCATGGGGCGCAACGCGGCGGTAGCTCACGCCGTCATATTCAAAGCTGCGGAAGCGGCTTTCCGTGGCGACGTACACCTCATAGAACACCTGATTGGCATAGCCGTAAAATTCAAAGGCGCTGTGATGGGAGATGCAGGCGTCCTCCGCCAGCTTTGACGCGATCTGATACCGCGTGGGGATCGGCTGCCCGGTCTCCATGCTGACGGTGGCATACAGGTCGCGGCGGATGCGTTCCACATATCCTTTTTTCAAATACGCCGCCGCAAGAGAAGCTGCGGCGCTGCCCGATCCGAGAAGCTGCACAAGCTCCTTTTGCGAAAAGCAGCCCAGCTCCGCAAGCTCCTTATAGTATTTCATCCGGCATCCCTCCTTTGCGTTTCTATTATAGCACGAAAGTATGTCTAATACAATGGCTTTGTGTAAATTTAGAAACGTAGAGCGCTTTTCAATGACGAACAAGCAGAGCGCGGAGCATATCGCTCCGCGCTTGCTGCGTAATATGGCGTTTCTAAAATTGCGCAAAAATATAGCTTTTCAAAATGTTTTGCGCGTTTCTAAAAACGATGCTACCCGTAAATCCTGTCCTGAATCGCGTAGCGCAGGACATGGAGCTTTGCCACCAGCCAGCCCGCCAGCATGGGAAGCCCGTAGGGGCTTATGAGGAACGCGATCACCAGCAGCCCCGCGCCGTAGCTGACGGAATCCACGAAGATGATGAACAGACCGAAGAAGCCGAGAATGGCGGCGGGGATGCAGAGGATGCCGCTGGAGAGGCCGACAACGAACACGAAAAACCATGTGATGACGGCAAGCACCGCGAGGATGGGCGCAAAGAGGATTTTCAAAAGGAAACGCATACCTGTCCCACCGCCGCCCCGGCATCCAGCCGGTTGTCCCGGTAGTGCTCCCGGATGGCGGCTTCAATGGCCTCCTTGCAGCTCACATTGACGCGGTTCCACACGGCGTCCTGCACGATGAGCATCCCGATCTTCTTGAGCTGCTTGCCCAGCTCCTTGATGTCGAAGCTGACAATGCGGTTGGCGATGTTGATGTTGGTGCGGTGGTTGAACACGTTGAGGGAGCCGGAAGGAAAACCTTATGGAATGCGGGTAAAAGAACGATGGAGAAAGCGAATGCCAACCCTGTAATGGGGCTGGATAGGGGTTGAAACATTACCCCACGCGAAAGCGGGCAGACTTCCATCACGGTCTTTCTTTACGAGAGAATTTACAGAACTTTTGAAGGAGGGAATTGCAAATGAACGGGAAACCGTGTGCACCATCTAACATGGCGCAAAACTGGGAATCCATTGATTGGAATAAGGCGAGCGCATATGTGAAAAAGCTGCAAATGCGTATCGTAAAGGCTCAAAAGGAAGGGCACTACAGCAAAGTGAAATCTTTGCAGTGGATGCTCACTCACTCGTTTTATGCCAAGGCTTTGGCTGTAAAGCGAGTTACAAGCAACAGAGGGAAAAACACATCGGGTGTGGACCACGAACTGTGGCTTACACCGCAGGCAAAATTTGATGCAATCTCAAAACTGAAACGGAAAGGCTACAAGCCGCAACCGCTAAAACGGTGCTATATCCCGAAGAAAAACGGGAAAATGCGCCCGCTTAGCATTCCGACTATGACAGACCGTGCAATGCAAACGCTATACAAGTTTGCATTGGATCCATTGGCTGAAACACTCGGCGACCCCAACTCCTATGGGTTTAGAATCGGCAGAAGCACCCACGATGCCATTGAGCAATGCTTCACTGTTCTAAGCAAAGGAAAATCGCCGCAGTGGGTACTAGAGGGCGACATTAAAGGTTGCTTCGACCACATCAGCCACGAATGGCTTCTCGAGAACATTCCTATGGACACGCAGATGCTGTATAAATGGTTAAAGTGCGGATTCGTGGACACAAAGCAGCTGTTCCCTACAGAGGAAGGAACTCCGCAGGGTGGAACAATCTCTCCCGTACTAATGAATATGACGTTGGATGGGTTGGAAAGAACCCTCAAAGAGCGCTTCCCGACCAGAGAATACCGCAACCGAAAGACACACTTCACGAAGGTGAACTTCGTGCGCTACGCGGATGATTTTATCATCACCGGAGAGTCGCCCGAGCTCTTGCAAAATGAAGTGTTACCCCTGGTGCGGCAATTCATGGCAGAAAGGGGCTTACAGCTGTCCGAAGAAAAGACGGTCATCACACATATTGACGAAGGATTCGACTTCTTAGGGCAGAACATCCGGAAGTACAACGGGAAGTTGCTCATAAAGCCGTCTAAGTCCTCTGCAAAATCTTTTCTGAAGAAAATCCGCGAGATTGTAAAATCCAACAAGGGTGCCCCGCAGGACTTGCTGATTCGTAAACTGAACCCCGTCATCCGTGGCTGGGTCAATTACCATCGGTATGTGGTATCTGCGGAAACGTTCAGTTGGATTGACTATCAAATTTACAAGTGCCTATGGCAATGGGCAACACGCAGACATCGCCACAAGGGTCGTAAATGGATTGCCAAGAAATATTGGCATTACATCGGAACTCGTCAGTGGACATTTGCGGCGGAACTCAAGGGCGATAGCACCAAAGCACCTTACTTGGCGCTGGAATACGCAACAAACACTAATATCCTGCGATTCAAGAAAATTGTGGCCGAAGCCAACCCGTTTGACGAGCGGTGGAACGGCTACTACGAGGAACGCGATGGTGAAAAGATGCTAAACAGCACCAAGGGCAGAGAAAAACTGCTCAAACTCTGGCGCAATCAAAAGCACCTCTGCCCGGTCTGCAACGAACCAATTACATCGGAAACCAGTTTCAAAGTGCACAAGATTTTCGAAAATGGAACTTACAGAAAATCGATGATGGTTCACCCGCTTTGCCATAATAAGTTACATAACTCTGCTGTTTTTTCTTTCGAGTCGGGTTTCCGAGAGGAAGCTTTACGAAAGGCTTGAGCCGTATGAGGGGAAACTCTCATGTACGGTTCTTAGGGGAGGGGTTGGCAGCAATGCCCACCCTTTACCCGATCAGCTTATCGAGAATAAGCAAAAATTCATCGGGCAGATCATGACCTCAAAATCTCCGGCTCGCAGCTGCGATGATATGGACGAGGCCGCGCTGTCCTATGCCGAGGTCAAGGCATTGGCGGCAGGCAATCCGCTTATCAAGGAAAAGATGGACTTGGACGTGCAGTTGACCCGTCTTAAAACACTGAAAGCTGCCCATGACAGCCAGCGTTATGAGCTGGAGAACAAAATTGCCATCGGTTTCCCGGCTGAAATCCGAAAATGCAAAGAACAGATTGAAAATGCCACGGTAGACGCCTCCACCGTAAAGGAACACTCCGTAGTGGATGCGGACGGCAAAGATGTTTTCTGTATCCAGTTGGAAAAGAAAGTTTACTACGAAAAAGAACCTGCGGGGAAAGCCCTGTTAGGTCTGCTGGGCTTGGCACTGAATAGCGAAAAGCCCGTACCTATCGGGTATTTCAAGGGTATGGAACTGCAAATCCAACATCTGCCTTTTGGCAACGAATACCATGCAAGGTTGGTTGGCTCTGGTACATATAGCACTCAGTTGGGAGCTGATGTGCTAGGCAATCTGACACGCCTTTCCAATTTGGCAAATGGTATTGAACCGAGCATTGAAAAGACCCGCAATATGCAAATCCAGTTGGAACAGCAGCTTGCCAGCGCCGAGGAAGAAGTCAAGCGGCCATTTCCACAGGCAACAGAACTGACTGAAAAGAGTAAGCGTCTTGCGGTGCTGGAGGGACTGCTGAACATGAACGACAAAGATATTGTGACCGACACCGAGCCGGAACAACAGTGTCAGACCGACAATCGACAGCATGGACAGGAGGAACGATAAATTTTATGATTAAAGGCAGAAAGACCAATCGTATACGCGACCACCCCAAGGATGAAAGGAGTAGTTTTTATGAAAAAATCTATTGTTGCATTGGGCATAGTATTGGCGCTGTCCGGGTGTGCAGCGGCAGCGGATGAAACTCTTGCGGCTGAACCGGCTGCACTGGTGGAAATCTCACCGGCCACCGAAGAAACTGCGCAGCCGGTGGAAGCTGCTGCAACTGCCGAACCTGCGCAGACAGCAACCCCTGAGCCGACACCCGAACCGACACAGGCCCCCACGCCCGCGCCGACAGCAGAGCCTACGGCAGTCCCCACCGCAGAACCCACGCAAGCCCCGGTGGAGGAAACCGTAGCCGACACTCCGGCACAGGTTAGTATGAGTTATGGTGCGGTGCCGTTCGACCTTGCAGCCGGTACGGAGCAATGGTGGAGCATCGACAGCAGCGACAGCGCATACTGGGCCGTGCAGGAGAACATCAACGCCATCCGTGCGGCGGCGGGACTTTCCCCGCTGGCAATGGACGGCGGGCTGAGCGCGGCGGCAGATGCCCGCTGCGAGAGCTTTGTCGCGGGCGGTGCGTTCGACCACAGCGGCATGACCACCCGCAGCGAAATCTGCGCAGCCGGTCCTATCGGCTCAGCCAGCAGCGTATGCAGCTATTGGCAGAACAGTCCTGCCCACTATGCCAACATCACCAACGCCAGCTTTACGAGCATGGGTGTGGCCTGTTGGTTCTGCTCCACCGCCGAGGGGCAGTATACCTACTGGACTGTCACATTCAACTAAAACTCCTACTTGTTTTCATACACAAATTATGATATAATTTCTGTATGAAAGAGAGGTGCTATCTATGCCGAACATTCGTTCCAGCGCAGATTTGAGAAACAACTACAATGACATTTCCTCTTACTGCCATGCCTACAACGAGCCGGTCTTTATTACCAAAAACGGTAAGGGCGACCTTGCCGTTATGAGCATGGAAACCTACGAGGAAATGGCGGGCCGCATTGAACTGTACAGCAAGCTGCAAGAGGGCCTTGCCGACGTGGAAACCGGGAACACGCGCCCCTTTGCCGATGTTATGGCTGATTTGCGCCACCGCAGGGAGCGCAGATGAAATACAACATTCATGTCACCCAAGCCGCCGAGCGCGATATGGCGAACGCCTACGACTATATCGACCTTGTACTGAAAAATCCAACTGCCGCCGACAAGCTGTTGGATGTGGCCGACGAAAAAATCGGAGCACTGGCAGAATTCCCGCACAAATTTGAAGTCGTTTCCGACAAACTGCTTTCCTTGTGGGGAATCCGCTTCACCATCGTTATGAATTACCTTGCGTTCTATACGGTGGACGATGCCACGCAAACGGTGCATATCGTGCGGTTTCTCTACGGCAAAAGCAACTGGATCACCATTCTGAAAACAGAGGCAGCAAACGGAAGTTTGCCGATGTTCTCATAACCGAATATTTTATCTGGGCGCTCACTTTTGTGGGCGCTTTTTCTATTGGAGGAAAACATGATTTATGACGAACTTATTGAAGAATTAGCGTTGACCCTGCTTACAAAGGCAAGGTATGAGGGCTGTATTAGCGTTATAGACGGTTTCTCACAGTGCGAGGAGGATAAAACTCGCATAGAGTATCCTATTGACGGTGTTATGCGCATCATGCCGGTGGGCAGCGAAATCTGGCCGGAAGAGTGCGAACCGTTACTGAAAAAAATCGGTGCTGAAACGATTGGAGACGTTGCCGATTATCTGAACAAAAGCAAATCCGAAAATTCAAGTGCCGATGATGTTCTTTTTACTGCGTTGCTCAAAATCTGCTATGAGAATATGGACATGGACGGCAAGATGGTATTTTGGGAAGATATGCTTGAAAACAACTCCTTGGAATGGAGAGATGTTGAATGATTTGCATACACGAAGTGATTTATTCAGTATGCAGTCGTAATTTTTGTGGGATCTTATCTGCTTCGGAGGATTTTATGACGCACGATGAAATGATGAGTCTGCTGGCAAACACGCTGGCAGATGCAGCCGGGAGTTCCGGCTGTTTACCTATTTTGGACTGTTTCAGCCCTCATCCGGGAGAGGAAGTAACCGTAAGCATTCCTATGTGTGACGACACGGTGGATATTGTGCTGGAAGATCTCGATTTTCCGCACGAGTGGGAAGAATTGTTGGAGAACAGCGGTGCAGATACTATGGGCGACCTTGTTGATTACCTGTGCTATTGTTCGCAAAACAATATTTCTCTTGCCATTTCCCCTGAAGATGAGGAAAAGCTGTATGCAACGCTGATTGATGTCTGCTATGAAAATATGTCTTATGACAGGCAGGTCGATTTTTGGCGTCATGTGCTGGAAACCAATTCTTTGGTGTGCGAGGTAAAAGAATGACTCCGCAGGAGCAGCTCTGCGAAAAAATGCGGGTGGAGCAGAGCGCCTATTGCCTATGGCTGACCGCACAGCCGCCAGAAGAAATTTTACACCACGCCTACGAGCACAGCGTCCGTGAGGACATTATTCTTGCAACGGAAGAAATGAACCTCACCCCTGCACAGGTGCGGGCGCTGCTGAAATCTCCCGCGCCGCTGGCGGATGTGTATAAGGATTTTTCCAAGCTGGAAACCGATTATATGAGCATTGTGGCTCAGTGCGTGGAAGACCGCGCAGATGACTTGCTGAAAAAGGAACAGCAGCAGAGCCCACCCAAAGTATATCGACAGTCCGTCACTTATGCCCACGAACACGGCGAATTGCAGCAGTACCATGCGTCTTGCCACTTGAATGAAAGGTGTCGGGACGAGATTGACGCAGCGCTTGCACAGCGCTTTGATGGTATGCGGCTGGGCGCTGGCGCTGTTGAACAGGTAGTGGCGGAATATGGTTTGGAGCGCACAAAATATGTGTTGGCAGCGGCCATTCAAACCCGTGATGGAGATGGTCGCCTTTCGCGCACAAATAGAAAATGGGCAGATTCCATTCGCACGATCAAAGATATGGATCGCCGTGGATTTGACCGTTCCTGTTACTACGCTGACCTACAAGCGCATACCTGCCTATTGGACGGTTTTGTAAACCAAGTGCGAAAATTTGAAAAAGCCAAAGCCCAGCCCGCCCAGAATACTCCCGAAAGATAACCGCAGCGTCTGCATTTTGCAGGCGCTTTTTTTCGTGAAAAAATCTCTGTTTTGAAAGGATTTCACAATGAAAGAAACACATTATAAATTGAAGCATCGCGTTACCGCGCTGTTTGCGGCGGCGGTAATGCTCTGCTCCATGCTACCCGGTGCGGCGTTTGCGGAGGAACCCACACCGCAGCCCACCGAGGAAACCGTGCAGATGGAGCAGCAGACCGAGCCGTCTGAAACAGACAACGGCCAGACCGACGAGAGCAGCCCCGACCCCGGCGAGGATGTAACCGAAGCCACTCCGGAAACGGCGGAAGAGCAGCCCGCTGAAGAAGAAATCCCTGCTGCTGTTGTCGGCGCGGAACTGTACACTGACTTGCCCGATGCACCCATCGGCTCCTATATCGGCAGCGAGGGTCTGCCGGTTGCCACCGGTGAAACTAAAATCGGCATTTCCGAGTGGCCCGAAAGCCAGCTGGAAGAAGGCGGCAGCTATCTGACTGCCGCTGCACTGGACAATGACGGCCTTACCATGGCCGCGCCCCTGCTGGACGGCGCAGACTATGCCATTGTTCCCATTATGGCGCAGGTGGAGTACCCCGCCAACGGCAGCACGCTCGATCTGGTTCTGCCGGACAGCGTGACCCTGCTGGACTACTACGGCGCGCCCGCCGAGGATGCTGAAAGCCTGCTGCACAACGAATACAGCGAAATCTCCGCTGCGGTGCTGGGTGTATATGTGCAGGCAGATGCGAATTTTACCGCGCAGTTGGTTTACACCGCACCCGATGGCAGTACACTGACCAAAACCCTACAGGTAGCCATCGACCGCAATGCGACTGCCGAATATCCTTTCCCCGACAGCGAAATTGCCGCCTTTGCCGAGCGCCCCACCCCTGCGGTGACAAGCGGCAAGATCACCAAGGTTGCCAAGGTCAACGGCACTTGGCTGATCTGGTTCAACGGCGAACCCGCCTACTGCTGCACCCCCGGCGCAGACGGCCAGCCCAAGAACTGTCCAACGTACACTTATGTCAATACTTCTATGGTTGGCGCAGACCAGTATGTACCCGGCGACCACTATGGCAACCAGTACAGAATCTGGGGCGGTTTAACGCAGCTTTCGCTCGGTATGCAGGAGCTCCCTCCGGTTGCGCTCTCCGCAGAAGCGCCGAGTTTGCTGGATTCCTGCCGCACGATCTATACAGATGCGCAGATGCAGATTATCGAGAATTATCCTGACAGCACTGCCGCCAAAATTCTTATTGGATCTGCGCAGACGCTGTTGGAGGGCACAGACGCTTACGCATCCGCCCGCGGCTATGCCATTGCGGAGCGCATGGAGTTTGAGGTGCTGCCCAACGGTGAGGTGCAGACCTTTGAAATGTTTGATGATACCATCAAGGTAAAAATTTCCAAGGTAGACATCACCACCAACGAAGAACTTCCCGGCGCAGAACTGGTTATCAAGGACAAGGACGGCACCGAGATTGACCGTTGGATTTCCACAAACGGACCACATTATGTGGAAAAGATGCCAGCAGGAGATTATACACTGACGGAAATCACCGCACCCAACGGCTACAAGGTTGCAGAAAGTATCGACTTTACCGTTCTGCCCACCGGCGAGATTCAGACCGTGGTAATGAAAGATGCCCGCGAGGACACACCGACACCTACCCCCGACAACACGCCGACCCCGGACCATACTCCGCAGCCCACGCCGAACACGACCCCAGCGCCGACATCCGTGCCCGCTGCACCCACTGCAACACCCACGCCGCTGCTGACGATTCCTAAGACCGGCGACAATTCTTCGTTGGGACTGCTGCTGGCGATTGCGGGAATCTCTCTTGCAGGGCTGGCCGTTCTGGTCCACAAGAGCGCCCGCCGCAAAGATATTGCGCCCCGTGACGATGATGACGAGGACACCGAGGACTAAGGAATAATCGGAAAATGAAATATACTTTTTTACAGGGAGGACCGCGTGGCCCTCCCTATTTTTATAGGAGAGAAGATGGCAAAACACATTTTAAGTTGCAGTTTCGGAAAAGACAGTATCGCCACCGCGTTGCTGGCCTTGCAGCATGGTGAACCGCTGGACGAACTTGTGTATTGCGAGGTCATGTTCAGCGAGGAAATATCCGGCGAGCTGCCCGAACACAACCGATTTATCCACGAAACGGCAATCCCGTATTTTGAACAGCGCGGCATCCCGACACGGGTTTTGCGCTCCGAAAAGACCTATCTATCCTGCTTTTACCATGTTGTCACACGAGGAAAAACCAAGGGGATGCTTTCGGGATTCCCTCTGAGTGGGCGCTGTACAATTCAGCGGGATTGCAAGCTGCCGCCGATCAAGGCATATCAGAAGGCATTGCCCCCGGACACGGTGCAGTACATCGGCATCGCCGCAGATGAACCCAAGCGACTGGCACGATTAAAGCCCGGTCAGATTTCTTTGCTGGACAAGTACCATGTGGCCGAACCAGAAGCGAGGTCTATGTGCGCAGCTGAGGGGCTGCTGTCCCCGCTGTATGACTTCACTAAACGCGGGGGTTGTTGGTTTTGCCCGAACGCATCAATCAGCGAACTGCGGCATCTCTACAGATACCACCCCGAACTCTGGCGGCTTTTGCTTGAATTACAGGACGTGCCAAATAAACCCACCGAACGTTTTAGTTGGCGACGCACTTTTCGTGAGATAGACGAACGCTTTCGGCAGGAGGGCGAACAACTAAGTTTTTATGAGGAACGGTGAACAATGGACGAACAGAAAAGACCCCGCGCGTGGGTGTACGCGAGAATTCCCGGCGACTACGATGGCACAATGAACAGCTATAAAGTTTGCTCAATGCAGGCGCTGCATGACGGCT
>UMIC01007376.1_pt1 | contig 11935 bp, 10 predicted proteins | sample 1965681 | NCBI WGS metagenome assembly UMIC01 (sample SAMEA4836114, study PRJEB28245) | human gut metagenome | biome: gut microbiome; material: fecal sample | place: Denmark | collected 2008
CTGACTGCGTATGTCGTTCTCCCTGTTCGCGACGTGCATCGACGGACAGCACAAGCACCTGATTGCCGAATCGTTCGGCGACACGACTGATGAGGGTAGGGTCATTGATGGCCGCGGTGTTGACGCCGACCTTATCCGCACCGCAACGAAGCAGGGAATCGACGTCTTCAGGGGTACGTACGCCGCCGCCGACAGTCAGTGGAATAAAAATCTGTTCGGCGGTGCGGCTCACCACATCGACCATGGTCTGCCTATGGGAGCTTGACGCCGTCACATCAAGGAACGTCAGTTCGTCCGCGCCCTGGCGGTAGTATTCCGCGGCGAGTTCGACCGGGTCTCCTGCATCGCGAAGATTCTCGAAATGCACGCCTTTGACCACTCGTCCCGCATCGACATCAAGACATGGAATGACTCGGACCGCCAGTGACATGCTGCTCTACTCCTTCACGCATAACGGTTGCAATGATTGCAAGAGTAACCGCAATACGTTACGTCGGTTCATGCGGATTCCGAGTAGCGGACAGAACCGGGCCTTTCGGAGGAATCAGTCACGTTCTTTGGCTGCAAGCTGTCCGCATGCGCCATCAATGTCCTGTCCTCTGGTATCACGCAGCGTGGCTGTGATGCCAGCGTTATGGAGAATCTCAAGGAATCTACGCTCGTCTTCTGGTTTGGACGCGGTCCACTTCGATCCCTCGATCGGATTAAGCGGAATCGGATTGACATGCGCCCAATCATCTCCATAGTGGTTCAGACGCTTCGCCAGCAATTTGGCATGTTCCGCCTGGTCGTTGATGCCGCGCATCAAGGCGTATTCGATGCTGACTCGCCGTTTGGAAGCCAGATAATAATCATGCGCAGCGTCGAGCACCTGTTTGGTGTTGAAACGCTTGTTCATGGGCACAAGTTCATCGCGCAATTCATCGCTCGGCGCGTGCAGGGATACTGCGAGACGTACTGGGATGCCTTCTTCGGCCAGTTTCCTGATGCCAGGCACCACGCCAACGGTGGAAACCGTGATGTTACGTGCGGAGATGCCGAAGCCTTCGGGAGGCATGGAACTAATTTGGCGGACTGCGCTCAAGACGGATTTATAGTTGCCCATTGGTTCGCCCATGCCCATGAACACGATGTTGCTCAGTCGTCCGGAGCCTCCGGCCACTTCACCGTCACGCATGGCCTTCGCGGCCACACGAACCTGCTCAACGATTTCGCCTGCGGACATGTTCCTGGTCAGTCCCAGTTGTCCAGTGGCGCAGAATGGGCAACCCATGCCGCAGCCGACCTGGCTGGAAATGCAAAGCGTGGTTCTGGTGGGATAACGCATCAATACGGATTCGATCAGCGACCCATCAAACAGGCGCCACAACGTTTTGATGGTGGTGCCTCCATCGGCGACTTGGCGTGTCACCTCATGGATGAGTTCCGGGAAGAAAGCTTCAGCCGCGTCGGAGCGTCTTGCCGCCGGAAAATCGGAAAATTCTTCCGCATTGACATCAAAATGGCCATAGTAATGATTAGCCAGCTGTTTGACCCTGAATTTCGGCAATCCAAGTTCCTTGGCCTTACCGATACGTTCCTCTTCGGACATATCGGCGAAATGCAGTGGCGGCTTGCCACGGCGGGCATGGTCTTTCGACAGCACATCCCGGAAGGCGCCCGAAGTGCCTCCAGGAGTGATGCCTGTTTCCGGCTGATCATTCATGGAATTCACGGTTATTGGCCCTTTCTCACATTCCGGTGGCCCACAGGAGCACGCACACGAAAGGAGCGCACAGGAGGATGGAGTCGACACGATCCATCACTCCGCCATGACCTTTAAGCAGATGGCCCATATCCTTAATACCAATGTCACGCTTCAGCATGGAAGCGCATAGGTCGCCGAAGGTTCCGGCTATACCGATCATGAAACCAGCGACAATAGGCACCCACCATCGAACCGTCCAAACGGATGGCTCGTAAGTGCAAAACATCACCACAAAAGAACCGGCCATGGCGAACAAGATGGATCCTGCCAGGCCCTCCCATGATTTCTTCGGTGAGATACGGGGACTGAGTTTATGTTTGCCAAGCCATGCACCTGCAAACAGACCACCGGTGTCACTCAGCGCGGGCATGAAGACAAGCATGATGGCATGTGCCACCGGATGACCGTTGAACGTCAACGGCATGATCAGGCAGGAGGCAAGCAGCGGAATGTACAGAACGGTGAACATGGAGACTGCCACATGGCTCAGTCGGCTGTGGCGCACTTCACCCTGTTCATGATTGAACGACGATTCGAGACGAGCACCTGCATCGGTGTGCGACAGTTTGTCCGCCACGGCCAGGGAAAGCCGACTGCCGAACGTCACCTTGGCACTTGCGGCGATCGCTACAAGCAGCAAGGAGGCCAGTACACAGACCGTCATAGCCACAATATGATGCTTGCTGTAGTAGGTGGCCAGCAAAGTCACCGCGGAACATGCCCACAGCGCCACCACGGGAATATGCAATCCCGCGGTGGCGAAATCGACGCGCAGCTCCCACAATGCGAGCACCATGAACAGCACGACAAGATAGACGAACAAATCAACGCTGATCAACAGGCATGCCAAGATGATGGCGATCAGGACGACCGCCGTGGCGATGGCCTGCGGCATGTTGCGTCCGGTTTTCTTGTTGATGGCGTTAATGGCCTCTTCGGCTTCTTTTTCGCGTTGCTCCTGTTTTTCCATCGTGGTCTCTCCTGTGGTACCGTGCGTCGATTGATGATTATGGAGATTCGAAGGAATCAGACCTCCATGATCTCCTTCTGCTTGGTTTCCAGCAGAGCGTCAAGCTCGTCGGTGGTCTGCTTGGTGACCTTGTCGAGTTCCTTGAGCAGACGATCGCCTTCGTCCTCGCCCATGTCGCCGTCTTTGATGGCCTTGTCAAGGGATTCCTTGGCCTTGCGACGAATGTTGCGCACCGCGACCTTGCCGTCTTCAGCCTTGCCCTTGGCAATCTTGACGTATTCCTTGCGACGCTCTTCGGTCAGCTCCGGCATGGTCAGGCGAATGACGTTGCCGTCGCGACGGGGGCTGGCTCCGAGATCGGAATCACGAAGCGCCTTCTCCACGGCGTTGGCCTGGGACGCATCGAAAGGAGTGACCGCCAAGGTGCGCGGCTCCGGAACACCGATGGTGGCAACGGCCTTCAGCGGGGTCGGTGCGCCGTAATAGTCAACGGTGATGCCGTTAAGCAGCGCCGGATTCGCACGACCGGTGCGAATACCGGAGAAGTTCTCCTTGGTGGATTCCACGGACTTGGCCATCTGCGCCTTGGCCTGATCGACGATAGTTGCCATTGTTTGCTCCTTTAATATTGTTGGTTTAATCGATATTCGGCTTTGAATGTCGTCACTCGGCGAGGGTGGATTCCGCGGTGGAAACCATGGTGCCGATCTCCTCGCCCAGCAAAGCCTGGGTCACATTGCCGGCGCCCTCGAGTCCGAAGACGCGGATGCGCTGCTTGTTGTCCCGCGCCATGGAAAGCGCCGCAGCATCCATGACCGCAAGATTGTCGACCAATGCACGGTTATAGCTCAACGTGGCGAAACGCTTGGCGTTCTCGTCTTTGCGCGGATCGGCAGTGTATACGCCGTCCACGCCGTTCTTGCCCATCAGCACCTCATCGCAGTGGATTTCCAGAGAACGCTGGATGGACACGGTGTCAGTGGAGAAATACGGCATGCCTGCTCCGGCGCCGAAAATCACCACGCGTCCCTTTTCCAGATGACGAATGGCCTTAAGCGGAATGTACGGCTCGGCGACCTGTCCCATGGTGATGGCGGTTTGCACGCGCGTGGCCTGTCCCTCCTGCTCGAGGAAATCCTGCAGAGCGAGGCAGTTCATCACCGTTCCCAGCATGCCCATATAGTCGCCGCGGGAACGATCGATGCCGGCCTGCTGCAGTTCGGCGCCACGGAAGAAGTTGCCGCCACCAACAACGATGGCGACCTGCACACCTTGCCTGACCGCGGGAACGATTTCCTCCGCAATACGACGAACGACGGTGGTGTCGATGCCGACTTTGCCTCCGCCGAATGCCTCTCCGGACAGCTTGAGCAGTACCCTGCGGGGATTGTCGCCAGTGTTTTCGCCAGTCATGAAATGCCTTTCTTACCCGAAAACCCATGAAATTTACCGTTTTCAAGACTATCGGCAAACACAGACACCAAAACACGATGGGGTTTAGTGCAAAAAAATGTCCGCAATCCTGTTGGATTGCGGACATTGGAGATATGCCAAGCCCACGTTCGAAAGCGTGAGCTCAATTCACATCAGATTCACTCGGCGTCGCCCTTGCCGACCTCCACACGAGCGAAGGAAAGCGCGGTTCCCCCGACTTCCTTGAACAGGTCGCCGACGGTCTTGGACGGATCCTTGACGTACGCCTGCTCAAGCAGCACGGTCTCCTTGTAGAATGCGCCGAGACGGCCTTCCACGATCTTCGGAGCGATCTTCTCGATCACGGCCTCCGGCTTGCCCTTGCTCTTGAGCTCCTCCGTGGTCTTCTCGGTGGCCACGCGACGCTCGGATTCCAGCACATCAGCCGGAACATCCTCGCGGGTCAGCCACTGGGCGCCCATCGCGGAAATCTGCAGAGCGGCCTCATGAGCCACAGCAGCGCCGGCTTCATCGGTGGCAATCATGGCCACGATGCTCGGCGGCATCTCAGCGGACTTCTTGTGGGCGTAGACCTCGACATGCGGGCCCTCGACCTTGGCGAACTGGCCTACCTTGACGTGCTCACCGAACAGAGCAGCGGCTTCCTCGACGGCTTCCTTCACGGTGGTGTCACCGGAGGCTGCTGCCAGAACCTCATCCACGGAGGATGCTTCGGCCTTGACGGCGTCATCGAGCACGCTGCCGGCGAATTCCACGAACTTCGGGGTCTTGGCCACGAAGTCGGTCTCGGAGTTCAGCTCGACCGCATAGCCGGTCTGGCCGTTGGCGGATTCGACAACGGTGGAGGCGATGGTGCCTTCCTGAGCCTTGCGGCCTTCACGCTTGCCAGCGGCCTGGATGCCCTTGGCGCGGATGATTTCCTTGGCGCGAGCCACATCGCCTTCGGCTTCGGTCAGGGCCTTCTTGACGTCCATCATGCCGGCGCCGGTTTCCTCGCGCACCTGCTTGATCAGAGCTGCAGTGATTGCTGCCATTGATTTGTCTCCTCTGAAAATTTGGTGATGCCCCGATGATGGGAGGCATAGCACCTCCCATCATAGAGCATGGTCTCACTCGGCCTTGGTTTCGCCTTCAGCCTCAGCCGGGGCTTCAGCTGCCGGAGCGCCCTCGGTGAGGAGCTCCTTTTCCCAAGCAGCCATCGGCTGCTCGGCTTCGCCTTCGGCCTTGGCGGCCTTGCCGGAACGCTCCAGCAGACCTTCGGCCACTGCGTCAGCCATGAGGCTGGTCAGCAGTTCGATGCCGCGGATGGCGTCATCGTTGGCGGCGATCGGATACTCAACGGATTCCGGATCGGCGTTGGTGTCGACGATGGCGACAACCGGAATGCCCAGCTTGTGGGCTTCCTCGACGGCCAGAGCTTCCTTGTTCACATCGACCACGAACATGGCGGACGGGGTGCGGTTCATGTTGCGGATACCGCCCAGCTGCTTGTTGAGCTTGTCCTTCTCGCGCTCGAGCAGGAGGAGCTCCTTCTTGGTCAGGCCGGAGCCGTGCACGTCGGTGAAGTCCATTTCCTCAAGTTCCTTGAGGCGGTTGACGCGCTTGGAGACGGTCTGGAAGTTGGTCAGCATGCCGCCGAGCCAACGCTCGGAGACATACGGCATGTTCACGCGGGTGGCCTGAGCGGAAACAGCTTCCTGAGCCTGTTTCTTGGTGCCGACGAACAGCACGGTGCCGTTGTGGGCAACAGTGGCCTTGATGAAGTCGTAGGCCTTGTCGATCATGTCGAGCGACTTGAACAGGTTGATGATGTGGATGCCGTTGCGCTGGGTGAGGATGAACTGCTTCATCTTCGGGTTCCAACGACGGGTCTGGTGGCCGAAGTGCAGGCCTGCCTTCAGCATGTCGCTCATAGTGATCTGAGCCATGGTATTGCTACCTCTTTCTTTGTCGGTTCTTGCCTGGTCATGCGTTCCTGCGTGCAGCCAATGCCTTGCAGGCATCAGCCGACCGACACAGGTCGTCGCGAGCATGACGCGAATTGGTTGCGCACCGGTTGACAATAATTGGGCGGTTTGAAGCACTCGCGGCAGCGCTTCTCACCAAATTGGCGCACAAATACTAAAAATACCATGGGGCCACGTCTTTCTGACGTGGCCCCATGGTTGAATCGTCGTTCGCTGTTTCGATCACTTGCGATGGGTGCGCATGTAACGCATCGCCTCGCGGCGTTCTTCCTTTTCCAGACGATCAAGATAGACGTGACCGTCCAAATGATCAGTCTCGTGCTGCAGCATGCGGCCCATGATGCCATGGCCTTCCAACACTACCGGCTTGCCGTCCAGATCAATGCCCCGCACGCGAGCATAATCGGCGCGACGAGTCTTGTACCACAATCCTGGAACGGAAAGGCAGCCTTCATCGCCATATTGCTCTCCGCTGGTCTCCTCCAACACCGGGTTAAGCACATAGCCGATTTTGCCGTCGATATTGTAGGAAAACGCACGCAGACTCACACCGATTTGGTTGGCGGACAACCCGGCGCGTCCCGGGTCATCAACGGTATCCAACAAATCCTGCACCAGATGGCGCACCGCGGGCGTGATCTCCTTGATGGGATCGCATGGGGTGCGCAGCACTGGATCAGGTACGACTCGAATCTCACGGATTGCCAAAATTAACGCTCCTCGTTGTTCTTGGTTGCGGAAGGCTCGACGGACGGTGCCGTCTCGTCATCCGGTTCATCGGACTGCTTCTTGATTCTCTCCTGCATGGTATCAAATGCCTGCCGAACCTTCGGGCTGACGGATTCAGAAGCCTGCCGCATGCTTTCCGACGCCTGCTTGACGGTTTCGGTGGTGCGGTCGAGAATCTGGACGGTCTTCGGCAACGGCCTGTTGGAGGGTTTTGGCGCGTAAATCACGTTTTCGATGACGTCTGCGTAGCGCTGCAGCACCTTGGGACGAACAACTTTCAGGCTTGCCGTCAAGGTGCCGTCCTGTTGGTTGAATTCCTCATCGAGAATCTCGAATTTTCGTACGGATTCCGCACGGGAAACGTTCGCGTTGGCCTTTTCGACATACTGCTGCACGAAAGCGCGCACGGCATCGTTTTCCGCTACCTGCTTCATGGACATATCGGCATCAAGACCCTGCTGGGAAAGCCAAGAACGAGTCATATCAGAATCCAGTTCAATCAAAGCGCTGATGAACGGCTTGCCATCGCCAATGACCACAGCATGGGACACGATAGGACAGGTGTCGATGATGTCCTCCATCGGGGCGGGGCTGACGTTCTTGCCTCCGGCTGTGATGATGATGTCCTTCTTGCGGCCGGTGATATACACGAATCCATCATCGTCGATGGCCCCCAGATCGCCGGTCCTCAGCCAACCATCAGGCATTTTGACTTCAGCGGTCTTCTCAGGATTCTTGTAGTAGCCAAGAAAAACATTGGGGCCCATGACCTGCAGCTCGCCATCATCATCGGTGCGCACACCCATACCCGGCCCGGGCTTACCAACGGAACCGACGCGATTCGCATTTTGCCAGTTGACGATCATCGGAGCCGCGGTTTCCGTCATACCGTACCCCTGAATGAACGTGATGCCATCCATGCCATTGAAGAAGTGGGCAAGGTCGACGTTCAGCGGGGCGCCGCCGCATGCCAGATATTTCAGGTTCGGACCAAGCGCAGAACGAATGGACTTGCCGACGACGGACATGAAGAAGGAATGCTCGGCTCGGGCCACCATCGAATGATGTCCCCCGTCCTGCTCGTCCTTGGACCATTGCACGAAATGATCGAACGCCTTGGCGAAGACCCTGCCGCGAATACCCGCACCGGCCTTCTGCGAGGCAGCGTTGTACACTTTTTCGAACACACGTGGCACGCCAAGCAAATACGTCGGTTTGAAACTGCGCAGATCGGCGAGCAGATGCTTGGCTCCAGGCAGATAGCCGACCACGCCTTGTCCGCCAATCGCCACGTATTGGATATAGCGGGCGAAGCAGTGCGCCAACGGCAGGAACAGCATCAACCTGTTGGGCTGGTACAGCATCTCGTCAAGAATGATGTAGCCATTGAGCACGATATGCGTGAAGTTGCGATGGGACAGCATCGCACCCTTCGGACGTCCCGTGGAGCCCGATGTGTAAACGATGGTGAGCATGTCGTCCGCCTTGATCCGGGCAATGACCTGATCAAGGGTATCGTCATCGACGCCCTCTCCGAAATCGGCGACTGCGTCAAGACCGTCCGCTTTGAAATTGAACACGTAACGCAGCCCTTCATGCATGTCACGAATCTGTTCGAGCGTCTGCGTGTGGACGGAATCTCCAGCGAAGGCAATAACCGGCTCCACCTCTTCCACGATGGAAGCGGCCTGCTTGGCCGAATCGGTTTCATAAATCGGAACGCTTACCGCGCCGATGGCCGCGCATGCGAAATCGACCACACCCCACTCGTAACAGGTGGGAGAGTAAATGACCACCATGCTTCCGGCTTTGACTCCAAGACCGATAAGGCCCTTCGCCACGGCGCGCACACGAGCGAGCATCTGGCCTGCCGTCACATCATGCCATTGCCGAGTCTCATCATCCTGCCATTGTGCGATAAGATCATCCGGATTCTTCTGCGCACGACGCGACAGCAACGCATATACCGTGTCATCATCCGTGGTGCTGTAGGCCGGCTCTGGTACAAATTCTCTCAACATGGTTCTCTATAGTAGTTCCCGTATGCTTAAGGCACGCTGAAAACCCTTGGCATCGACTGCGAACATCGACGCCAAGGGCTTTTGCAGATTCCTACCGTATCATCGCATCAATGCGATCACCCGAAATCAGCCAAGACGCACTTCCACGTGGAGCCTTTGAGCCTGAATGCGGTGTTGCATCTCAACCGCGTTTCGCCGATGTTGAGCAAAGCCGCACATTCGAATTTCGTGGTCGAAGTCAACCAGCCGTTAATGGCGGACACGTTGATGGGAAGCAGACCAATCTTGGCATATAGATTTGCGTCTTCCTTCATATAATGGCCTATTATGGAAGCTGCGATTTTAAGCCTACGCATACAGTCCTCCGTTAGAATACGCTCTACATGCGCCGGCTTTTGCCGACCACGGAAGATGTCGATGGCATCGCACGACATGCGCGCGCCCAATAACGCCAAGGAATAGGCTTGCTTCGCGTCCCACGGTGTGGAATCGGACCGGATAACATGGAAGGGCACCCGCATGCCGGATAATTGTGTTTCCAAAAACCCATCATATGAAGGAAGCTTCTCGACGGATTTTCCTATGCACTGCAGCCATTGGCCATTGTTTTCCGCTTCTTTAAGACCGACATACGAATCAGGGTCTGACGGTGGGATTTCGTCAGGCTCATTGCCTTCTATCTCCTTGTCGTCTTCCGGCTCCCGCTCAGAGCCGGACTGCCATTCCGGAGGTGAAACGCCATCGTCGGATAAGTCGTCCATTGCCATGGATCCCTCATTTCTTTACCTGTTTAATGTCATCCAACTCTCTTCACTGAGAAGGACCAAAAACATTAATACATAAAGACAATCCCCCCGTCAAGTCGACGGAGGGATTGTGGATAACTTTTTTTATCCACAGGACGAAGCTATCTGATCAGTGGCTCGAAGCGACCGTAACCGGACAACGTTGGAAGCTCTTCAAATCGACATAACCGGTCGTGGCCATGGCTCTGCGAAGCGCCCCAACAAAATTGGTGGTTCCGTCGGCGTTATGGCTCGGGCCGAACATGACCTCCTGCAAGGAACCTACGGTGCCCACGTTAGTGCGGAATCCGCGCGGCAACGTCTGGTGGCGGGCCTCGGCGCCCCAATGCATGCCTTTGCCAGGAGCCTCGGAGGCGCGTGCCAGAGGCGAGCCCAGCATCACCGCATCGGCGCCCAGCGCGAATGCCTTGACGAAGCTGCCGGAATCACCCATACCGCCGTCGGCAATCACCTGCACATAGCGTCCGCCCGATTCGTCCATGTAATCGCGGCGGGCCTCGGCGACATCGGCGATGGCTGTGGCCATCGGCGCGTGCACTCCAATCGTGTTGCGGTTGGCGGATACCGCACCGCCACCGAAGCCGACAAGCACGCCAGCGGCTCCCGTGCGCATCAAATGCAACGCAGCCGTGTAGTTGGCCGCGCCGCCAACAATGACGGGGACATCCAGGTCATAGATGAATTTCTTAAGGTTCAGGGGCTCATGGTCCTTGGAGACATGCTCCGCCGACACCACGGTGCCACGAATGACAAACAGATCGACACCGGCCTCAAGCACGGTGGAATAATAATCCTGCGTACGCTGCGGAGACAGCGCGCCGGCTACGGTGACGCCGGCATCACGAATCTCATGCAGACGTTCGACGATGAGTTCCGGCTTGATCGGCTCAGCGTAAATCTGCTGGATGCGTTCGGTGGCCTTGTCCGCAGGCAGCTGCGCGATTTCGTCCAGCAGCGGCTGGGGATCGTCATAGCGGGTCCACAATCCTTCTAGGTCAAGCACGCCAAGCGCGCCCATCTTGCCCATGGCGATGGCCGTGGCCGGGCTGGTCACGGAATCCATCGGGGCGCCGATGACCGGCACGTCGAATTCATAGGCGTCGACCTGCCAAGAGGTGGACACATCCTGAGGATCACGGGTACGACGGGAGGGAACGATGGAGACATCGTCCAGCGAATAGGCCAGACGGCCCTTCTTGCCCAAACCGATTTCAATTTCCTGAGACATGGTTTCAAGGCTAATGCTCAGCTATGACAGTGCCTTCGCGCGTGTCCCCACGGTTTTGGACATTTCCATACGGAATTAACACACATGTAATAAGACGGAACCCATCACCTTCAATTCCGACAGGGAGGACAAACCATGGCCAAAATCAAGGTCGAAGGCAAAGTCGTCGAACTCGACGGCGACGAGATGACCCGTGTCATCTGGAAAGACATCAAGAACCGTCTGATCCTGCCGTACCTCGACGTGGATTTGGATTATTACGATCTGGGCATCGAAAACCGCGACGCCACCGACGATCAGGTGACCGTCGACGCGGCGAAGGCCATCCAGCGCGAACATGTCGGCGTCAAATGCGCCACCATCACCCCGGACGAGGCGCGCGTCAAGGAGTTCGGCCTCAAGAAGATGTGGAAATCCCCCAATGGTACCATCCGCAACATTCTCGGCGGCACCATCTTCCGCGAGCCGATCGTCATGAGCAATGTGCCTCGCCTGGTCCCGGGATGGACCAAGCCGATCGTCGTGGCACGTCACGCCTTCGGAGACCAGTACAAAGCCACTGATTTCAAGGTTCCGGGAGCCGGCACCCTCACCGTAACCTTCACTCCGGAAGACGGCTCCGAGCCGATTGAGCACGTCGTTTACAATTATGGCCCTGACGGCGGAGTTGCCCAGGTGCAATACAACGTGAACGATTCCATCCGAGGTTTCGCACGCGCCTGCTTCAACTATGGTCTGATGCGCGGCTATCCGGTGTACCTGTCCACCAAGAACACGATTCTCAAGGCGTACGACGGCCAGTTCAAGGATACGTTCGCCGAGGTGTTCGAAAACGAATACAAGGACAAGTACGAGGCGGCTGGCCTGACCTACGAGCACCGACTCATTGATGACATGGTGGCAAGCTCCCTCAAGTGGCATGGCGGCTATATCTGGGCTTGCAAGAACTACGATGGCGACGTGCAGTCGGATTCCGTCGCACAGGGATTCGGCTCCCTTGGCCTAATGACCTCCGTGCTGATGACTCCCGACG
>UMIC01023463.1_pt1 | contig 11929 bp, 8 predicted proteins | sample 1965681 | NCBI WGS metagenome assembly UMIC01 (sample SAMEA4836114, study PRJEB28245) | human gut metagenome | biome: gut microbiome; material: fecal sample | place: Denmark | collected 2008
GCGGCAGTCCGTCAAGTGCTTCCATGACTGCTTTATTGGTAACGGCCATGGCCTCCTGGACCGTCTTTCCCTTTACCAGCTCCGTGGCCATGCTGCTGGTCGCCACGGCAGCGCCGCAGCCAAAGGTTTTGAACTTCACGTCACGGATAATCTGGTTCTCATCAATATCCAGGTAAATCCGCATAATATCGCCGCATTTGGGATTTCCCACTGTCCCCATTCCGCTGGGGTTCTCTATCTCACCCACATTTCTGGGGTGCTCAAAATGGTCCATTACTTTTTCTGTGTACATCTATATTCCTCCTGAATCGTTCCAAGTTTATCTTTCATACAGGCTTTTCCCCGCATATTATTTTTTCCCACCGTCATTGTGCTTTATATAATCCTCATACAAAGGCGACATGCCGCGCAGGTATCCCACGATATCCTTAATCTGCTCCGTCACGTAATCCATCTCTTCCTTTGTGTTCTCCCCGCTTAAGGTAAGACGGAGAGAGCCGTGGGCAATCTCATGAGGCAGCCCGATGGCCAAAAGCACATGGGATGGGTCCAGTGACCCTGAAGTGCAGGCTGAACCGCTGGATCCGCAGATGCCCGCCATATCCAGTTTGATGAGAAGGGATTCACCTTCAATAAACTGGAAAGCAAAATTCACATTGCCCGGAAGGCGGCTGGTACGTGAGCCGTTAATCCTGGTAAAGGGCACCTCGTCCATGACCCGCTTCATCAGATAATCCCGCAGTTTCGTTTCCCTGGCAGCCCGTTCCTCCATGTTGGCCATGGCCAGCTCCACTGCCTTGCCGTATCCCACTATGCCGGGCACATTCTCTGTTCCGGCACGGCGCTTGCGCTCCTGGGCGCCTCCGTGGATGAAGGAACGAATCTTAACACCTGTGCGGATATAGAGAAATCCAATTCCCTTGGGCCCGTTCAGCTTATGTCCGCTGGAACTGAGCATGTCAATATTGTACTCATCCACATCAATGGGCACATGGGCAAATGCCTGTACCGCATCGGTGTGGAACAAAATCCCGTGTTCCCTGGCAATGGCCCCAATCTCCTTGATGGGCTCGATGGTGCCGATCTCATTATTGGCAAACATCACTGATATGAGGATGGTGTCCGGCCGAATGGCCCTCTTAAGCTCATCCAGCTTAACCACTCCATTTTCATCCACATCCAGATATGTGACCTCATATCCCCTTTTCTCCAGGTACTGGCAGGTATGAAGGATGGCATGGTGTTCAATCTTGGTGGTGATAATGTGTTTCCCTTTATTTCCATAGGCCTCTGCCGTGGCCACCAGGGCCCAGTTATCGGCCTCGCTGCCTCCGGCCGTAAAATATATCTCATTGGTCTTTGCACCCAGGGACCGGGCAATGGTCTCTCTTGCATGGTTTACGGCCTTTTTACTCTCAGTGGAGAAGTCGTAGACCGAGGAGGGGTTGCCGTAATACTCCGTAAAGTATGGAAGCATGGACTCCACCACCTCCGGCCTGGTCTTTGTGGTGGCCGCATTATCCAGATAAATCAATTGCTTCATAATCAAAATCCGCCTTTCTGTAGTCCTAAAGTTAAAAGCTTCATCTACGCTTTTTACTATACCATAGTATTCCTACAATTTCAATAGGAATACTTGCTATATGGTACTACTGTTATTATATGAAGTATGGTGCGCTTAAACAATAATGAATCGGATGATTCAAGCCTGAAGGGACAGTAAAGGGGATGATGATGCCACTGCTTTTTACAAATCCGGCTTGAGAAAGACAATTAAACACTCCTGTCAGATATAATACGTTCATACAATAAAAGAGCAGACGAATCATACCATAAATTCGTTCTGCCGCGTCCTGCATCCTTAATACCTGCTCACAATATGGCTTTAAGAAGCTGTAATCCTAGCTCATAAGGTCTTCCTGCCGTATTGAGACTAGCCATTATGGGTAGTCTTTTTTTGGTTATAATAATCAAGCCTGCTTTCAGTCAAGGCCGCACCGCGATTTATATACCTTATCCCCTGCGAATCACAAATCCATACTCAATATCCTCATCTGCCGGTACACGGTAAGCCGGTTCCACATCCGACCCCCAGCTGTCAATGCCTCCCACGCCCCGCATGGCGCCCAGAACGGAGACCACGGTCCGGCGCGGAGCGGGAAGCTCCTCCCGGTGAAGAGCGCTCTCCAGTTCCTGGGGCGTATATGGGATGGCCGAAAAATGAAACGGCCTTTCTTCCATGGCAATCTCCAGGCAGCGGCTCCTTCCGCCGTCCATGCCGGATTCACCCGCAAACGCTGTGGCTGCGCCCGCCGGTCCATACAGCTTAACCCAGTGAGTATCCATATGGCATCCATACTCCTGAGGCACCAGATAATCCGGTTTCTCAATGGGGCTTTCCCAGATGCCAAAGGCCCCGCCCTTTTTCCGATCAGGATATGTTTCGCCGCTTCGCCCCTGCCACCTGACATTGTCCGCCACAAAGGGCACGGTGAAACGCAGGCCGAACAGAGGCAGCTGGGGCAGCCCTTTCTGTCCTCGGTAATGGCAGCGCACCTGGACAGTCCCCGCGGCATCCACTGTATAGCTCACACTCACCTGGGTCTCCGGTACTGTGCAGGCTGCATAATCATATGTAATACGCACCTGGCACCTGCTCTCCTGGGTGTGCCATCCCGTGCACCTGATAAACTGGTCGGCGCCGCACCAGACAGCGCTCTTTACAGGGAATCCGTTTCCCTTGTCATTCTCCGTAGAAGCCCTCCAGAAGGCAGGCATCCCAGGGCGGTATATCCACTCCAGTCCATCGTATACCAGGGAGACCATACCGTGTTCCGAGTAAGAAAAAATCACATGGAAGCCCGCGCCCTTTACACCAAGGGTAACGTCGCCGTGGATTACGGTGAAATCTTGTTCCGCCGCAAAGTCTTGCGCTGTTGTCTCTGTCTGCCCTGCATCCCAGCTCCCTGTCTGTTCCAGTGCCAGTGCTTCAGCCTCCCTGTTCTCCCGGTCAAATGCCTCCCGTTCCTCTTTGGTGCTGTACCAATAGCGCACCTCCTGCATGGCAGGCTTCTCTGCGCGGTCCGCGAATACAATTCCGTTGCCGCTGAAGGCATAGTCCGTGGGCCGGTCCCCGAAATCGCCGCCGTATCCCAGCACTTCCCTGCCATCCACATCTCTCCGGTATATGGCCTGGTCAATGTAATCCCATATGAAACCGCCCTGATACATGGGGAACTCATCCAGAAGGCTGATATAGCTCTCCATACCGCCTATGGAATTGCCCATGTCATGCATGTACTCGCAAAGGAGATACGGCTTTTGGGGGTCATGCTCCAGATAATCCCTCACCTCCCGGGGCGGAGCGTACATGCGGCTCTCCACATCGCTGATTTCATTGAATTCCCTGTTCCAGTACACGCCTTCGTAGTGCACCAGTCTGGACGGATCCTTTTCATGAAAATACCGGCTAATGGCCAGGATACAGGTTCCTGCATAGGATTCATTTCCGCAGGACCACCACAGTATGCAGGGGTGGTTCTTATCCCGTTCCAGCATGGATACGGCCCTGTCCACCACGCAGTCCTCCCACTCCGGCAGGCTTCCCGGCACATTCCAGGACGGCTCGCACTGCCCCATCTTCTGCCAGGAGCCGTGGCTCTCCAGGTTCGTCTCATCCATGACATAAATGCCGTTCTCATCACAGAGACGGTACCACAGGCTCTGGTTGGGATAGTGGCTGGTGCGCACCGCGTTGATATGGCTGCGCTTCAGGATTTCTATATCCTTTCTCATATCCTCTTCCGTGATAGACCGTCCCGTCCTGGGGTTCCACTCATGGCGGTTTACACCGTTGACAATGATGCGCTCCCCGTTGAGAAGCATAATTTTGTCCTTTATCTCAAAACGGCGGAACCCAATGTCCATGGGAATCATTTCCACCACATTTCCCCCCGAATCCCGAAGGGTAAGAAAGAGGCGGTACATATAAGGATCCCTGGACGACCATGGCCTGACTCCGGGTATCTCAGCGTATGCATGGCCCCTTGAGGCATCTTCCTCCACACTGCCGCCTGCCGCCCTCTTCCCGTCCCGGTCAGACAACACCCATTCCAGTTGAAAGCCGTTTTCACCTGTCTCCGCATGGGATATCTTCATGTCCAGGGAAAATACTCCGGTACTGTAATCCTCCTTAAGCCCTGCCCGGGCCCACACGTCCTCCACATGGATCCTGGGCTTGGCATACAGGAATACGTCCCTGAAAATGCCGGAGAACCGGAAAAAGTCCTGGTCCTCCAGCCAGGCAGCCGAGCTTCGCTTATATACCTCCACGCAGAGACGGTTGCCCTTTTCCCGGATATATGGAGTCAGGTCAAAATCAGAGGGCGTAAAGGTATCCTCGGCATACCCCACAAACTGACCGTTCAGCCACACATAGAACGCTTCCTCCACACCCTGGAAGGAGATGCATACCCGCTTTTCCTTTAACCCGTCCGCCAGGTCAAACTCCGCCACATAGCTTCCCACCGGATTATACTCCCAGTCAATATGGGGCGGACGCAGCTGCACATGGCCCTCCCATGGGTACATGGTATTGATGTAGTGGATTTTGTCATAGCCCTGCATTTCCATATGTCCGGGTACCTGAATCAGATCCCATTTCCCGGTGTCATACCCCTCTTTAAAGAAATCCGCGGGGCGATCTCCCGGACAACGGCTCCAGGCAAACCGCCAGGCGCCGTTTAAGCTCTGCAAAAATCCGCTTTCGCCGGCCTCCATCTCAGCCTCTGAACCGTAATACATATGGTCCGAATGTGCGTCCAGCCGGTTTATCCTGAAAATCCGTGGATCCTCCAGCCATTTAAGTTCTGCTTTCATGGGTCTAGTCCTCCTGTCATAAATCAAATTTTACTCCTTAACAGCCCCGGCCGCAATCCCTGCCAGGATGTATCTCTGGAAAAATAAGTAAATCAAGATGGTTGGCAGCATGACTATGATGATGCCCGCCGCCAGACTCTGCCAGGAACCGTGCTGGGCATTGGCATAATCCATCAGGAAGGTGGTCAGGGTACGCAGCTTGTTCTTGGGCATGTACAGGTAAGGAATGTACATGTCGTTGATGATGTTGATGGCCTTGATGATCACCACGGTAGCGGTGGCTGGCGCCAGCAGAGGGAAAATGATCCTGGTAAACAGTCCGAAGTAGCCGCAGCCGTCAAGCAGCGCGCTCTCATCCAGGGAAACGGGCAGCGTGGATATGAACTGTCTGTATATGTACAGCTGCATCAAATCCGAGGCCACGTATATGATGATGGGCGCCCCAAGGGTATTGTATAAATTCAGGCTGTTGATGACCTTAAAACGGGCAATCTCAGTCACGAAGCTGGGAATCAGCATACCGATAAAGAACAGGACAACGATGGCGCCCTTAAAACGGAACTGAAAACGTTCAATGATAAACGCAGTAATGGTTCCGAACATTACATTGAAGAATATGCTCACCACCAGGATGATGCCCGTGTTCTTAAAACCGATCAGCATATATTTGTTACTCAGGACCTTTTGAAAATTTTCCAGGGTAAACCTGCTTTGGGGCGGAAGCAGCAGCGGCGAAATCTTAACCATGTCCGCCTTTGTCTTAAAGGAAGCAAAGAGCACCAGGATAATAGGGGCCAGGACCACTGCCACCATCAGCATGCAGATCAGCTGTTTCACCAGCTGGATTGTCACACGTTTTGCCATGATTACTTACCTCCTTTCAACACGATTCCATGGATTATCTTATTCTGCACAAGGTAAATCACCAGAATCATCACCATGATTGCCACCGCCATGGTGGATGCCAGGCCGAAATTACTGTAAGAAAACGCGGTCTCAATGGTGTACAGGGTGAAGGTGGATGACGCGTAGCCCGGGCCGCCGGAGGTCATAACAAATGGGATGTCAAATACCTGGAGGGATCCCCTGATATTGTCAAACAGGACAAAATCCACCATCAGCATAATAGCGGGAATCTGGATAAACTTAAACATCTGCCACGCGTTGGCCCCGTCTACTCTGGCTGCCTCCTGTACATCCTGGGGAAGGGACTGAAGGGCTGCCATGAACAGAATCACATGATAGCCGGAAAACCGCCACAGAGACACGAAGGACAGCACAAAATTCACAATCCCGGGGGCGGACAGCCATCCTTTACCGGACAGCATTCCCATATGAAGGGCCTTTAAAATCGCGTCAAACGCACCGTTGACCGGTGAAAAGAAATAAGAAAAAGCATAGGAAATCGCAACACCGTTGATGATATACGGCATAAATACCATGGTTTTGTAGAACTTGGCGGCCTTTAACCTGGAAGTAAGCAGGACCGCAAATGCCAGCTCCACCGGTATCATGCACAGGTGTACCACAAAGTACACCGCATTATTCCTAAGTGACTGCCACAGATCCACATTGTGGAACATGGACTTATAGTTATCAAACCAGATAAAATCACTGGACGGCGAGATTCCGTCCCAATTGGTAAAGCTCATCTTGAACAGGTCGATGGCCGGAAACACCACAAAGCAGATTAACAGCACCGTGGGGATAATCAGGGCTGCAATGATAAAATTTCTTTTCTTTCTTGCCAGGGAACTCACAGTTTTTTTCCTCCTCGTTATGAGCACTTAGTGGCTCATTTAATAGAGGATGCAGCAGACCCGATTCAGAGCGCTTCACCGCTCCAGGTCTCATATTACCGCATCCTCTGCTGTCATGTATTCAAATCAGTTTTCCGGTTTTACCGGATTCCCAGCTTCTGCCTTGCGGCAGCCCACTTGGTGTTCAGCTCGTCAAGCCTTGCTGTGAGGTCAAAGCCCTTTGTGAACATTTCAGCGCCCAGCTTCTTATAGTCAAAGGCAGTTTCATTCTGGATGGCCTGGAAGTCATCGCCGCCTCCATCATACATGACTAATTCCATATCCGGCTGTGCCGCGTCCGCTTCTGCCAGAACAGGGTCCTTCTCCTTGGGGAAATTGGTCATGGAGGAGGCGCTGGTCACGAAATTAATGTATCCCGGATACCATGCGTCGCTGTAGAACCATTCCACAAACGCCTTTGCCGCTTCCGGATTCTTGCTGTGGGTGGTAATTCCCATGAAGGAGTCGCCCTGTACAATTACCCGGAATGGACCGCTCTCCGTATTCCTGGCGGGAAGGTAGAATGTTCCCAGCTGTGAGTAGTCGTCCGTACCATTCTGAATGTTCTGCAGTCCCCAGTCTCCCAGCGCCGTGATGGCTGCCTGCTTCTGGGCAAACAGAGCCGTGGCCTGGTCGCTGCCAAGGCCCAGCGGGTCCTTTCCGAACACGCCCGAGGTGAACAGATCATATGCCTTCTGGTATGCCTTTGCGATATCCGTATCCGCCGCAAAGGGAGCGTCGGTCTTAGCCATGTCATTCCAGTTCTGGCCGTTGCCGCCTTCCAGGGCAGGCATGAACTCCATGAACGGGTAATCCGGCCACTCATCCTTTGCACCCAGTGCAATGGCCATGAAATCAGGATTATCCTTGCCGTAGTAATCCTGAAGTGTCTTGGATACTTCCTTTAACTGGTCCCAGGTAGTGGGCACTTCCACTCCTGCTTCCTCAAACATATCTTTCCAGTAATATACATATTCATAACCGGCTGTCATGGGAATGCCCAGTATCTTGCCGTCCAGAGCATAGCCTGCCGCCAGTTCATTGTTTTTAGTGGCGTCCAGGCCGGAGAGGTCAATGAGATAGTCCTTAAAACGGGACAGGGTAAATGGCTTGTTGAACATCACATCCGGCAGCTGGTTGGCAGAAGCGCGCATCTTCATGGCGTTCCAATACTCGGAGTCATCCTTGATTTTCTCCACCTCGATGTTGACGTTGGGATATGTCTCCTGGAATTTTCCGGCCATATCGTTCTGGTCAATGTAATCCATCAGATTGTTGTCCCAGATGGCAAATACCAGATCGCCTTTCAGCTCCTCATTCACTTCCGTGTTGGAAGCCGCCGCTGTTGTCTCTTCCTTCTCTGACTCTGCCTGGGCCTCGATATTGGCCGGCGCCGCAGTGGATGCAGACGTCCCGTCCTCAGGAGCGCATCCGTACAGGCTTCCTGCCGCCAGGGCCGCGCACATGGTCAAAACCGCTAATTTCTTTCTCATAAAAACGTCCTCCCTTTCTTGTTCCTTATTGATTCTATCCACATTTTATCAGTTAAGGTGGAACTTTTCTATGAAAAATGGTTGGATTTCTTGATGTTTTGTCAGATGTTGGGCGGGTCTGTTCCTTGGGCTTAACGGGAATTTGGCTTAACGTGGATTGCGTTTATAGTCGCTGGGACTGATGGAATAGGCTTTCTTGAACATGCGATTGAAATGCTCTACATTGCGGTAACCTACGCGGTCGCTGATTTCGTACATCTTCAGGTCCGTGGTGTCCATAAGCCGCTTGGCTCTCTCCAGGCGGATGCTTGTCAGGTAGGCGCTGAAGGTCATGCCTGTTTCTTTGGTGAATTTGGTGCTTAGGTATTTTTCGTTGAGACCCACGTAGTCAGCCGCGCTCTTTAGGGTCATGTCCGGGCTGGCATAGTTGTCCGCCATAAAACGGCGGGCTCTTTGGATGACATCCTCCTGCCTGTCCTCCCGGCAGTTTTCCAGATAATCGGATACCCAGCGCAGATAGTTGTTCATCCACAGCTCCAGCTCCTTTACCCGTCCCAGACGGGACAGCTTTTCAAAGTAATTGACACGTTCGGGGAAAAGGGCGGAGAATTCCGTTTCGTGGAGATGAAACTGGTCCGCAAGCTGGCAGAGGATGTGCAGGCACTCCTCCACGGCCTCCTCCATGGACAGGTTGTTTAACAGTGACAAAAGGAGCTCCTTTTCCCGGATGGCCGCTACCTTGTCTCCTGAAAACAGGGCGGTCATGAAGGGCTGTCACTCTTCTCTTTTGCGGTCCATGGCACTCAGGCGCGCTTCAAAGTCCCAGGCCGTGCATACGGCGTATTCCCCGGACAGAGCGCACCATTTCAGCAGACGGATGGCCTGGCCCAGTATATCGTCGATTTTGCTGTAATCCGCTATACTGCTGATGGCGGCGGCTGTCTCCAGATTCATGTAGTCATGCCATACTTTTTGTATCTGGCGGGCAAGTGACTCAATGGACGAAGGATATCTGGCCGGGTCAGTTATCCTGTAATGGAGGAGGTATTGGGACGGATAGACCTTGCGGATCCCCGCCCTGGCGGCCATGCGGGGTATCTGCCTGGCAAGCTCAAGCATTGGCTTTGCCATATCTTCCTCCAGGTTGTCCGCAAAGCGCACGGACTGGCGCTTAAAGTCCGCCACCTCGAACAGGACGAGGCCGTAAAGGCCGTCTTTTGGCAATTCTATCCCTCCGGGAGACACGGCGGGAATGGCTGGCTCTGATTCCCTGAAATACTGACGGTTCAGCTTCTCCAGAATACCGCCGACCATCCGGGCGCTCAGGTCGCTTTTCAGAAGGTAGTCATACACCCCCAGGCGGAAAGCTTCGCGCACCAGCTCAAATTCATTGTACCCGGAAAGCACGATGGTCACCGGCAGAAGGTTTTCCTCTTTCAGCCGTCTGATAAGGCCCAAACCGTCCAGGCCGGGCATCTTCATATCTGTTATCAAAAGCTCTACCGGGTGGTTTTTGATGTATTCCAATGCCTGGAGGCCGTCCAGGCAGTCCTTTACAAGTGTGTATCCCCAGGACTCCCAGTCTGTCAGGGAGCGCAGCGTTACTCTTACTATACTCTCATCGTCAACAATCAGTACCCTTTTCATTTTATTCCTTCCCCGTGTGTAAATAACCCTGTCTGCCGTGCCTTTTAGTTCGTGATCGGTATTGTGAGAATTGTTTTTGTATATTTGCCGGGCAGGCTCTCCATCCTGATTCCGTACCGGTCACCGAAGTTCAGCTTCAGCCTGCTCAGGACATTCTCCACTCCTATGCTGGTATTATCTCCTTCCGCCCTCTCCCTGGGGGTTAAAAGCTGCCTGATTTCTTCTTCCGTCATTCCCCGGCCGTCGTCCTCCACGGTAAAGATAAGGCTGTCGCCGGACGCCTTAAGGCTCACGGTGAGATGGCCGATGTCGTCTTCCTTTTCCGCCAGTCCGTGGACAATGGAGTTTTCCACAATAGGCTGGAGGATCAGACGGGGCACCTTGTAGTCCATACAGGTTTCGTCTATGCTGTAATCCACCTCAAAACCATCGGAATAGCGTATTTTCATCAGATAAATATAGCTGTCCAGCACATCCAGCTCCTCCCGGACCGTATAGAAGCTGATGCTTCCCCTAAAGGAGCAGGACAGGATTTTGATGAGGGCTTCCGCCATTTTGCGGATGCCGTCAAACCTTGATACCTGGGCCATAAAACGGATGGAGTTCAGGGTGTTTACAAGAAAATGGGGATTGATCTGGGACTGCAGGGCGCGGACCTCCGCCTGATGCTTCTTTTGCTGTACCTGTTCATTTTCCTCAATGGACGCTCTCAGCTCCCGCACCATGCGGTTAAAGGAGTGTATCATGGTCCGGATCTCGCTCTGTCCTGCCGGCTCCACATGTACCGTAAGATTCCCCTCTTCCATCTCCTTCATGCCCTCCACCACCGTGTGGAGCGGGGTGATAATCTGGCCCAGGAAGTAGCGTGAAAACAGGTAGAACAGCAGAAAGAGAAGGCTGATGACCAGGATGGAGGTCAGCGTCACCTGGTTATAGCTGGCTGTCAGTCTGGCTGTGCTTACACATGATACTATCTTCCAGCCGTTTTCCTCTACCTCCGACACCACCATGGTGTATCCCCGGCGGTGTCCGTTTTCCTGGGCGTCCAGGGCGGTTTTGTAGACCCCCGCCTCCCTTGAGACCAGGCCCTCCAGCAGCCGGCCGGCCTCCGGATACCTGTCCCCGGCAAAAATAAGGTTTCCTCCGCTGTCCAGGATAAAGGTGGTCCCCAGCTGTTCATCCCGGTTGAATCCGCGGATGATTTCTCCCACATGGGTAACAGAAAGCAGGCTGACCATCTCCATTTTCCCGGACCGGTCCGCCTGATAGTCGGGTGAGAAGGCGGCTGCCAGCACAAACTCACCGCTCTTAAGACGCGAATATGTAAGGTTCTGTCTGGAAGTGTCAAATGCTCCCACACTGACCACGTTGGGCTTTGCAAGGGCCTGTCGGTACCAGGCTTCCTGCTCCATGGCCTCCTTTGGAATCCGAACCTCATCCTTTAAATATACGGTACCCCCGTCTTTTAAATAGAACATGGCTGATATGGTATCCTGGGACGGCACCATAGCCACCCGGAACACCTGGCTCAAACGGTTTCTCATATCATAGCGCTGCTGCCAGTCGCCTGCGTCCATGCCGGACGCCAGCTCCATGAGTTCCCCGCCGTTCACGTACACCAGGTGAGACAGCTGGAGGGATACATCCCGTATGGCCTTGGACAGGCTGCTCTCAATGCCGGCCTGGGCGTTGCGTATATTGGCAATGGCTGACCGTTCCATGATATAGCGGGTCAACGTCAGGGAGATAACCGACACCAGCAGAATGGGAATCACTATCATAAGAAGGAAGCTCCTGTAGTATACGGTTTTTAAGGAAAAACGCTTGTCAAACAGCATGTCCCACCTCCGGGAGAAATACAATAAAGCTCTGTCCATTTTTTTATAGCATATGGGCCGCCAAATAGCAAGCAGAACAGGACCGGAGGAATATCCGAGACATATTTCTTAAGGGTACTTTAAAGTACCCCGGCGGTAAACGCAAACAGAATCTGTGAAAGACGGATGGGCCAAACGCGGTTACAGCAATGACCTCAGCCGCCCCGGTTCCACCGTTTTGCCGTCCAATGGGTTCTACATCCTGGAATTTATCATATATTTTAAATAATTCCCA
>UMIC01001528.1_pt1 | contig 11912 bp, 6 predicted proteins | sample 1965681 | NCBI WGS metagenome assembly UMIC01 (sample SAMEA4836114, study PRJEB28245) | human gut metagenome | biome: gut microbiome; material: fecal sample | place: Denmark | collected 2008
GAACCCTTCCGGCCTGCTCCGCGGCCACCTCCCCTGATGGGGAGGCTTCTCTCGCGGGCTTCGCCCGCGCAAAAGGCGCCCCACACAGTGAAGAGCTGGCCGAGCTTGCGAGGCCTGAAGGGTCCCGACGGGCCTTGCGTCACCGCCCGTCAACGGGAAAGGGGGCGGGCTGCCGCCCTCCCTCGCCCCTCTCGTTCGCAACCAATTCACAGCAGTCCGTAGGGGCCGGGCATGCCCGGCCCGCGACTTTGCTATGCTGCCCGTCAACGGGCTGAACCCTTCCGGCCTGCTTCGCGGCCACCTCCCCTGATGGGGAGGCTTCCCTCGCGGGCTTCGCCCGCGCAAAAGGCTCCCCTCACAGGGGAGCTGGCCGAGCCCGCGAGGCCTGAGGGGCTTTGACGGGCCTTGCCCGATCTCCCGCCCCCCTTACAACTCTTACCATCCTACCCCCACCGCAAGGAGCCACCCATGCAAGATCTGCGCAAAATCTTCCGTTATGCCCGCCCGTACCGGCGCGATCTGTTCGCGGCGGTGGGGCTGATCTTTATTGAATGTATCTTTGAAATGGTCATCCCCGTCCTGATGTCCACCCTCGTGGATGACGGCGTGCCCGCCCATAATATGGCCGTCATCTTCCGGCAGGGCGGGCTGATGATTTTGTGCGCGGTGCTCGCGCTCATCACGGGGCTGCTGTATGCGCGGTACGCGGCGCGGTTCGCAAACGGGTTCGCGGCAGAGCTGCGCATGGCGGAGTATGCCGCCGTGCAGAAATTCGACTTCGCCAACCTCGACCGCTTCTCCGATGCGTCCCTCGTCACCCGCATGACCACCGACGTCACGGTCATGCTCAACGCCGTCAACGCCGGTCTGCGTCCGCTGGTGCGCAGCCCGGTCATGCTCTGCATGGGGCTGGCGATGGCCTGCGTGCTCAGCCCGCGGCTGACGATTGTATTCCTCGTCACAACGCCAATCCTGGCCGCCGTCCTCGCCTGGATCGTCACAAAGGTCGGTCCGCTCTATGGCCGCCAGCAGAGCGCCGTGGATCACCTGAATGGCCGCATCCAAGAGTCCCTGACCGCCATCCGCGCCATCAAGGCGTTCGTCCGCGGCGACTACGAGAACGCCCAGTTCGACACCGTCAACACGGAATTGAGCGATGCTTCGACGGAAACCTTCCGCTATGCCGTCCTCAACCTGCCTGCGTTCCAGACCGTTATGTATACGGCCATCGTCTGCATCCTTTGGTTCGGCGGCAATTATATCCTCGTCGGCACGATGTCCGTCGGCCAGCTGACGGCGTTTTTGAGCTATGTTTTGCAGGTGCTCAACTCGGTCATGATGTTCTCCGGCGTCTTTCTGCAGATGTCCCGCTCGCTGGCCAGCGCCCGCCGCATCCGTGAGGTCCTGACTGAGACGCCCGACCTTGCAAACGCCGCCGCGCCGGTGGACACCATCCCCGACGGCCAAATCGATTTTGACCACGTCAGCTTCAAATATAACGCCAAAGCGGAGAAAAATGCCCTCTCCGACATCACGCTCCACATCCCGGCAGGTGCGACGGTGGGCATCATCGGCGGCACGGGCGCGGCCAAAACGACGCTCGTCCAGCTCATTCCGCGCCTGTACGACGCCACCGAGGGCACGGTCCGGGTCGGCGGGCGCGACGTCCGCGGCTACGACGTGAACGCCCTGCGGGACGCCGTCGGCATCGTGCTGCAAAAGAACCTGCTGTTCTCCGGCACGATCCGCGACAACCTGAAATGGGGCGATCCCGACGCGACGGACGACGACCTCTGGGCCGCCTGCCGCGCCGCCCATGCGGACGAATTTTTGTCCCGGATGCCCGACGGCCTTGACACCGACCTGGGCCAGGGCGGGTGCAACGTCTCGGGCGGGCAGAAGCAGCGCCTCTGCATCGCGCGGACGCTGCTCAAGCACCCGAAGGTGCTGATTTTCGACGACTCCACCAGCGCCGTGGACACGGCGACGGAGTCGGGCATCCGCCATGCGCTGGCCGGACTGGGCAGCGTGACCAAGCTCATTATTGCCCAGCGCATCACGTCGGTGCAGAGCGCCGACCTCATCGTCATTCTGGACGACGGGCGGCTGCATGCCGTGGGCACGCATGACGAGCTGCTGGCAAAAGATACGATCTATCAGGAAATTTACCATTCCCAGATGAAAGGGGGCGACGCAGATGGCGAAGCCATTCGGCGGTAAGCGCCCGCAGGACCTGCGGCACACGCTGCGCCGCTTCATGGACTATCTGGGCCGCCACAAAATCATGCTCGGCGTCGTCGGCCTGCTGGCAGCGGTCAGTGCGCTGGCCGCGCTGCTGGGCACCTACATGATCCGCCCCATCGTCAACGGCGTGCTGGAAAACGGCAGCGCCGCCTATCTGGCCGGTGTTGTGGCGCTGACCGCGGGCATCTACATCGTCGGCGCACTGTCTACCTTGGGCTACACCCAGCTCATGGTCCGTGCCGCGCAGAAGATTTTGCAGGACATCCGCCGCGACCTGTTCGCACATCTGCAGACGCTGCCGCTGCACTACTTTGACACGAACCGCAAGGGCGATCTGATGAGCCTGTTCACGAACGACGTGGACACGATCTCGGACGCGCTGAACAACAGCTTTGCGGTGGTCATCCAGACCTTTATTCAGGTCGCAGGCACGCTGCTTTTGCTGTTCATCCTCAACTGGCGGCTCTCGCTGCTGGTGGTCGTTGGCTATATTGCCATGTTCTGGTATATCAACTACTCGACACAGCGCAGCCGCGCCTTTTATGCGCGCCAGCAGGCCAGCCTCGGTGAGCTGGACGCCTACATGGAGGAGATGATCGCCGGGCAGAAGGTCGTCAAGGTGTTCGACCACCAGCAGGCCGACATGGCCGCCTTTGCCGCCCGCAACGAAAAGCTGCGCGAGGCAGGCACCGGCGCGCAGAGCTACGCCGCCACGATGATTCCCGCCGTCGTCAGCATCGGCTACCTGAACTACGCGGTCATTGCGGTGGTCGGCGGCCTCATGGTCATGTGGGGCTGGTCCGACCTCGGCAGCCTGGCCAGCTATCTGGTCTTTGTGCGCCAGACGACGCTGCCCATCAACCAGCTGACCCAGCAGGGCAACTTCCTGCTGGCGGCGCTGGCGGGCGCGGAGCGTATCTTCACGGTCATGGAGGAAAAGCCGGAGATCGACGAGGGCACGGTGGAGCTGGTCAGCGTGCGGGAAAACAGCGATGGTACGCTGACCGAGTGCGCCGGGAGCACGGGCCGCTGGGCCTGGTGTGACCGCCGCCGCCCCGATGTCCCGCTCGAGCCGCTGCACGGCGACGTGCGGTTCCACGACGTCAGTTTTGGCTACACGCCGGACCGGATGATTCTGCAGAACCTCTCGCTCTACGCCAAGCCGGGGCAAAAAATTGCCTTTGTCGGCTCCACGGGCGCGGGCAAGACCACGATTACCAACCTCATCAACCGCTTTTATGAGGTGTCGGGCGGGTCCATCACCTACGACGGCATGGATGTGCGGCTCATCAAGAAAAACGACCTGCGCCGCTCGCTGGGCGTCGTCTTGCAGGACACCCACCTGTTCACCGGCACGGTGGCGGACAACATCCGCTTCGGCAAGCTGGACGCGACGCAGGCGGAAATTGAAAAGGCGGCCAAAATTGCGAACGCCGACTCCTTCATCCGCCGCCTGCCGCAGGGCTACAACACGATGGTGACGAGCGACGGCGCAAACCTGAGCCAGGGACAGCGCCAGCTGCTGGCCATCGCCCGCGCCGCCGTCGCCGACCCGCCGGTGCTGATTCTGGACGAGGCCACGTCGAGCATCGACACCCGCACCGAGGCGCTGATCCAGAAGGGCATGGACGGCCTGATGGAGGGCCGCACGGTGTTTGTCATCGCGCACCGGCTTTCCACGGTGCGCAACGCGGACGCCATCATCGTGCTGGAGCATGGCCATATCATCGAGCGCGGCACCCACGACGAGCTGCTGGCCAAAAAGGGCGAGTATTACCAGCTGTATCACGGGATGTTTGAGCTGGCGTAAAGATTCATGCCTCCCTCTGCGAGGGAGGTGCCCCGAAGGGGCGGAGGGAGAGAACCTTGCAATAGCCCGAAATATTTCGGATTGCCGCAAGGTTCTCTCCCCCACCGCCTGCGGGCGGAGCCCCCTCGCAGAGGGGGCCAAGAGAAAAAACTCCCCCGGAGAGATCCGTGAAAGGTAAACCCTGCGAAAGGAGCATTTACAAATGGAAAAGATCAGGAAGAATTTCGGCTTCGGCTGTATGCGCCTGCCCATGATCGGCGAGGACGTCGATATGGAGCAGACGAAACAGATGGTGGACTGCTTTTTGGAGCAGGGCTTCAATTATTTTGACACGGCCCACGGCTACCTTCAGGGCAAGAGCGAGCTGGCACTGAAGGAGTGCCTGACCAGCCGTTACCCGCGGGAGGACTATGTCCTGACCGACAAGCTGAGCGGGTCCTATTTTGAAAAGGAAGAGGACATCCGCCCGCTCTTTGAGAGCCAGCTTGCAGCCTGCGGCGTGGATTACTTTGACTTTTATTTAATGCACTCCCAGAGCACGACAAACTACCAGCACTACAGGGACTGCCGTGCCTATGAGACGGCCTTCGCCCTCAAGGCCGAGGGCAAGGTCCGCCATGTGGGCATCTCGTTCCATGACCGCGCCGCCGTGCTGGAGCAGATTCTGACCGACTATCCGGCCATCGAGGTCGTGCAGATCCAGTTCAATTATCTGGACTATGACGACGTGGCCGTCCAGAGCCGCAAGTGCTATGAGGTCTGCCGCAGGCATGGCAAGCCCGTGCTGGTCATGGAGCCGGTCAAGGGCGGCAGCCTTGTCAACCTGCCCGACGACGCAAAAGCCGTGCTGGACGCCCTGCACGGCGGCAGCCCCGCCAGCTATGCCATCCGGTTTGCCGCGGGCTTCCCCGGTATGCTGATGGTGCTGTCCGGCATGAGCAGCATGGAGCAGATGCAGGACAACCTGAGCTACATGAAGGACTTTACGCCGCTGAACGATGCCGAGCTGGCCGCCGTGAACCGGGTGCAGGAGATCTTCCATAAAAAGGACCTGATTCCCTGCACGTCCTGCCGCTACTGCACCGACGGCTGCCCGAAGCATATCTCCATCCCCGACCTGTTCGCCATCATGAACACGAAGCACACCCACCACGACTGGAACGCGGACTACTACTATGAGGATGTCCACACCGGGCCCGGCTCTCGCGCCTCGGACTGCATCCGCTGCGGCCAGTGCGAGCGCGTCTGCCCCCAGCACCTGCCCATCAGACAGCTGCTGCAGGATGTGGCGAAGGAGTTTGAGAAGGGGTAAAACAACATATCAGAAACAACGCCGTCTTCATTCGGAATTCTCCCGAATGAAGGCGGCGTTTGTTAATATGGCAAATGTATGTTGCACAACAGTATCATAAGACTGCAACATATAAACAAAAAAGGTCACTTGCAATCGCAAGTGACCTTGGTGCGCCGGAAGAGACTCGAACTCCCGACCTTCTGATTCGTAGTCAGACACTCTATCCAGCTGAGCTACCGGCGCATATTCTCTTGGCGTTCTCGCCGGAGAACGTGTTTTATTATAGCGCCCATCGCCCGGAAAGTCAAGCGTTTTTTTCAAAAAACTCAAAAAATTCTGCAAATGGGCATCTTTCACGAAAATCCGCAGCCTGCGGGGCGGGTTTTCAGCTCTTTGCCGTTGTCTGAAAACGAACATCGAATTGACAAATACTTCGCAACATTTTATAATATAAAGTAGATTTCGGATTACGAACGATGGTGTTTGCAACCGCAGCCGCCATCGGCTTTTTTATTCTCCGGTCTGTCCGCCTGCTGCGCACAAGCGTGTACGAACGGTACAGAGCGTTAAACGAATAAACCGAAATCGCCCCCAATTTGTATTCCATTAAGAAACGGAGTGGCACAAAACCATGGCGAAGTACATCGTCAAGCGCGTGGCAATGGGCATTTTCAGCGTGTTCATCGTCGCGACCCTTACCTTTTTCATCATGAACCTGGTCCCCGGCGGCCCGTTCGTGGCGGAAAAGTCCATCAGCAAAGCAGCCCAGCAGGCCCTGGCCGAAAAATACGGCCTCGATAAGCCCCTCGGCGTGCAGTACCTTAATTATATGAACAGCCTGATCCATGGCGATATGGGCCTGAGCCTGAAACAGCGCGGCCGTACCGTCAACCAGATCATCTTCTCCAAGCTGCCGGTCTCGGCCCGTACCGCCGGTCTGGCTGTGGTCGTCGCGCTCTGCGTCGGCATTCCGCTGGGCTGTCTGTCCGCGTATAACCGAGGGAAGTGGGCCGATAATCTGATCATCGTGTTTGCCACCTGCGGCATCGCCATCCCGAGCTTTATCTCAAGCGTTGTGCTTTTGTACACCTTCGGCATGAACCTGAAGCTCCTGCCCACCGTCGGCCTGAATGAACCGGCGGCCTACATCATGCCCGTGACGGCGCTGGCGATTTATCCCACCGCCTACATCACCCGCCTGATGCGCTCCAGCCTGCTGGACGTCATGGGTCAGGACTACATGCGCACCGCCCGCGCCAAGGGTGTTTCCAGTGTGAAGATTCTCTTCAAGCACGCGCTGCGCAACGCGATCCTGCCTGTCATCACGTATGTCGGCCCCATGCTGGCAGGCCTGATGACCGGTTCCTTCGTCGTGGAAAAGATCTTCTCCATCCCGGGTCTGGGCCGCGACTTCGTGTCCGCCATCACGAACCGTGACTACATGATGATCATGGGCACCACGATCCTGCTGGCGACCCTCGTCATCGTTGCGAACGTCGTTGTTGACATCCTGTATAAGATCATCGACCCGCGCATCAAGCTGAAGTAAGGAGGAGCAGACACATGGAAAATCTGAAAAAGAATCCGTTGAGCCTGCAACTCAACGTTGAGGACTTTGCCCCCGCGTCCAACGACGAGAAGAAAAGCCTTGTCGTCATGCGCGAGAGCGTCAACTTCTGGAAGGACGGCATGCGCCGTCTGCGCAAAAACAAGATCGCCATGGTCAGCCTGGTCGTCATCCTGCTGATCGCCTTCATGGCCTATGTTCTGCCCAGCTTCTGGCCCTACAGCTATGAGCAGCAGATCAAGGGCAGCAACAACCTGGCCCCGTTTGAGTATTCTGCCGCCGAGCAGAAGCTCATCGACCAGGGCGAGAGCGTATTCCCCCACATTCTGGGCACCGACCGTATGGGCCGTGACTTTGCTGTGCGTGTCATGATGGGCACCCGCGTCTCCCTGTCTGTCGGCCTGCTGGCCTCTGTGCTGGTCCTGCTCATTGGCGCGACCTACGGCGCCATCTCCGCATTTGCGGGCGGCTGGATCGATAACATCATGATGCGTATTACCGATATTCTCTACACCATCCCCGACATCCTGCTCATCATCCTGCTGGCCATGGCCATCAAGGAACCGCTGGAGAGCCTGGCCACCAAGCCCGGCTTCGGCTGGATGCAGAAGCTCGGCCCCAACATGGTGTCCATCTTCATCATCTTCGCCCTGCTGTACTGGGTCGGCATGGCGCGTATCGTCCGCTCCCAGGTCCTGACGCTGAAGGAGAGCGAGTACGTCACCGCTGCCCGCGCGCTGGGTGCCTCCGGCGGGCGCATCATCAAGAAGCACCTGCTGACGAACTGCATGGGCACCCTGATCGTTACCACCACCCTGCAGATCCCGTCCTCCATCTTCACCGAGAGCTACCTGAGCTTCCTCGGCCTCGGCGTTGCAGCCCCCATGCCGTCCCTCGGCTCGCTGGCGACTGACGCCGTCAAGGGCATGAACACCTACCCGGTGCTGCTGATCGCCCCCGCGCTGATGATCAGCATCATGATCTTGGTTTTCAACCTGTTCGGCGACGGTCTGCGCGATGCGTTTGACCCGAAGCTCAAGAGCTAAAGAGGGAAGGAGGAGCAACATGAGCGAAAAAATTCTTGAAATCAAGGACGAACGCCTGTCCTTCTTCACCCCCGCGGGCGAGGTCAAGGCGCTGAACGGCGTGTCCTTCAGCATGAACCAGGGCGACGTGCTGGGCATCGTCGGCGAGTCCGGCTCCGGCAAGTCTGTCACAGCCTACTCCATCATGGGCCTGACCGCCTACCCCGGACGTCTGGTCGGCGGCACGGTGTGGTTCAACGGCCACCAGATCGACAAAATGACCGAGAAGGAGTTCCGCAAAATTCGCGGCAACGAGGTCTCTATCATCTTCCAGGACCCCATGACGAGCCTGAACCCGGTGTACACCATCGGCAACCAGATCGTCGAGGTCATCCTGCTGCACACCAAAAAGACCAAGCAGGAAGCCTGGGCCCGCGCTAGGGAGCTGCTGGAGCTGGTCGGCATCAACGAGCCGGACCGCCGCCTGAAGCAGTACCCGCACGAGCTGTCCGGCGGTATGCGCCAGCGCGTCATGATCGCCATTGCGCTGGCCTGTGAGCCGAAGCTGCTGATCGCTGACGAGCCGACCACCGCGCTGGACGTGACGATCCAGGCACAGATCCTGGAGCTGATGAACGACCTGCGCCACAAGCTGGGCATGTCCATCATCATGATCACCCACGACCTGGGCGTTGTGGCCCAGATGTGCGAGAAGATCGCCGTCATGTACGCCGGTCACATCGTCGAGTACGGCACGACGGACGAAATTTTCTACAACCCTCAGCATGAATACACGAAGGGCCTTATCAACTCCATCCCGAAGCTGAACGCCGAGGAGAAGGAGCGTCTGGTGCCCATCGAGGGTCAGCCCGTTGACCTGCTGAACCCGCCCGCAGGCTGCCCGTTTGCGCCGCGCTGCAAGAGCTGCATGAAGGTCTGCCTGAACAAGATGCCGCCCAGAACCGAATTGAGCGACACCCACTACACCTATTGCTGGCTGCGCCAGAAGGAAGAATTTGAGAAGGGGGGCAAAGCCTGATGAGCGAGAATCTCGTTGAAGTAAAGCATCTGCAGCAGTATTTCCCCGCCGGCGGCATGGGCAAGAACAAGCAGTACGTTCAGGCCGTGGACGACGTGAGCTTTGCCATCCGCAAGGGCGAGACGCTGGGCCTGGTCGGTGAGTCCGGCTGCGGCAAGACCACGACGGGCCGCACCCTGCTGCGCCTGTATGAGCCTACCGACGGCACCATCATCTACGACGGCAAGGTCCTGTTTGACAAAAAGGAAAAGATCGCCGTTGATATGCTGCCCTACCGCCGCCGTATGCAGATCGTGTTCCAGGACCCCTACGCGAGCCTGGACCCCCGTATGACCATCGGCGACATCGTCGGCGAGGGCATCGACATCCACCACCTGTGCGCCAACGCCAAGGAGCGCCATGACAAGATCATCTCCCTGCTCGAGCGCGTCGGCCTGAACAGTGAGCACGCCAACCGCTACCCGCACGAGTTCTCCGGCGGTCAGCGCCAGCGCGTCGGCATCGCCCGCGCCCTGGCTGTGGACCCCGAGTTCATCGTCTGCGACGAGCCGGTCTCCGCGCTGGACGTTTCGATCCAGGCGCAGGTCGTCAACATGTTTGAGGACCTGCAGCAGGAGATGGGGCTGACCTACCTGTTCATCGCCCACGACCTGAGCGTTGTCAAGCACATTTCTAACCGCATCGGCGTTATGTATCTGGGCAAGATGGTGGAGCTGGCCGACAGCTTTGAGCTGATCGCCCACAGCGTCCACCCCTACACCCGCAGCCTGATCTCGGCCATTCCCGTGGCGGACCCCGTCACGGCCCGCCAGAGCCACCGTATCGTGCTGCAGGGCGATGTGCCCAGCCCGCTGAATCCGCCGAGCGGCTGCCGTTTCCGCACCCGCTGCCCCTACGCCGACGAGCGCTGCGCCGCCGAGGTGCCGGAGTTCAAGGAAGTGAGCAGCGGCCACTGGGCAGCGTGCCACCATCTGGACAAAGTAAAGTAATGTAGGGGGGCGCTGCCGGGCGTGGCGGACGCTGCTTGTCCGCCCCTCGACTCCACCCGACATAAAAACTCATACTTATACAGGGCGGCTCACCGCAGCCGCCTTGTGCTTGACCCCAAAATGTGCGCGTGGGGCAAACATCCATCCGCAGGACATAGAACTGTACGCGATAGAAATACAAAAGGACTTTCTATCAAAACAGTTACAAAATTTACAGACCACTTGAAATTGCGGATTCAGAGTGGTAAAGTATAAATATTCATTCCGTTGGGGGCTTGTCTCCCGGGGGGATTGGGTATAAAGTACATTATATTTGGAGGGTATATTCATGAAGATGAAGAACATTGCTGCCGTGGCTATGGCCGGCTGCATGGCTGCTTCTCTGGCTGCGTGCGGCGGCTCTGCAAGCTCCGCTGCCACCGATGCCAGCAGCGCTGCATCCACTGAGGCTGCGACCAGCGAAGCCACCGAGGCTACCGGCACTTCCGCCAACGGTTTCACCGTCCAGCTCGGTTCCAACCCCGAGACCCTGGACCCCGCGCTGAACAGCGCAATCGACGGTGCCAACACGTTGATCACTGTCTTTGAGCCGCTGCTGCTCATCGACGAGAACAACGAGGTCATCCCCGGCCAGGCAGATCTGCCCGAGGTCTCTGAGGACGGCCTGACCTGGACCTTCACCATGAAGGACGGCCTGAAGTGGAGCGACGGCTCCGACCTGACTGCGAAGGACTTTGAGTACTCCTTCAAGCGTCTGGCCTGCCCCGACACCGCAGCCCCCTACGGCGAGACCGTTGTCGGCATGATCGACGGCTATCAGGATGCCATCGGCAACCCCGATGCGGACGGTAACACCACCACCGATCCCGACTGGGATGCCCTGAACGTCCACGCCAGCGAGGACGGCAAGACCCTGACCATCCAGCTGGCCTATCCCTGCTCCTACTTCGATAAGCTCTGCGCCTTCGCGGCTATGAGCCCCGTGCAGCAGGCTACGGTTGAGGCCAACGGCGATGCCTGGTGCACGCAGCCCGACACCTACATCTGCAACGGCCCCTACATGATCACCGATTGGATCCCCTCCGAGCGTATTGTTCTGTCCAAGAACCCGAACTACGTCGGCGGCTGGGATACCTCCAAGATCGTTTCCGACACCATCACCCTGCTCCTGCTCGAGGACTCCAGCGCTTCTTACGCCGCCTACAACAGCGGTGAGGCACAGCTCATCAAGGATGTCCCCACCGATGAGATCCCCAGCCTGACCAAGGCTGAGGACGGCGGCGACTTCTACGTTGACACCATCCTGGGCACCTACTACATCTCCCTGAACGACCAGAAGGAGCCGTTCACCGACCCCAATGTCCGCAAGGCTCTGTCTCTGGCCATTGACCGTGACTACGTTGCCAACACCATCATGCAGGGCACCTACACCCCCGCTTACAACCTGGTCGGCCCCGGCATCGTCGATGAGAGCGGCATGTTCTACGACAACGCCAACGGCGGAAAGACCTACATCAGCGACGACTACGACGCCAACCTCGAGGAGGCCAAGAAGCTGCTGGCCGATGCCGGTTACCCGAACGGCGAGGGCTTCCCCACCATCGAGTACAGCACCAACGACGCCGGTTACCACACCCCTGTTGCTGAGTACGTCCAGCAGGCTTGGGGCGAGCTGGGCATCACCGTGAACATCAACAAGGTCGAGTGGGCCAGCTTCACCCCGATGCGCCGCGCCGGTGACTACGACGTCAGCCGTAACGGCTGGGTCATGGACTACAACGATCCTTCCAACATGCTCGAGCTGTTCACCACCACCAACGGCAACAACGATGGTAAGTACAGCAACCCCGAGTTCGATGCCGCCATCGAAGCCTCCAAGGTCGCCGATAAGAGCGTCCACTTCCAGAAGCTGCACGAGGCTGAGGACATCCTGATGGCCGACGC
>UMIC01024712.1_pt1 | contig 11874 bp, 8 predicted proteins | sample 1965681 | NCBI WGS metagenome assembly UMIC01 (sample SAMEA4836114, study PRJEB28245) | human gut metagenome | biome: gut microbiome; material: fecal sample | place: Denmark | collected 2008
GCGCCACGGTCATGTCGTGGCGCGGCACCGAGGGCGGGATCGCCGCGGCCAGAGCCAGACACCGCGCCGTGATGGCTCCCTCGAACTACTGCTACCTCGATTTCTGCCAGGACGACCCCACCCGCGAGCCGGTCGCCGCGGCGGCGTTCCTCACCCTCGCGCAGGCCTACTCCTACGACCCTGCGCCCGATTCGCTGGGTGCGGATGTCGTGCCGATGATCCTCGGCGTGCAGGGCAACCTGTGGTGCGAGCACGTGCCCACAGCCGAACATGCCGAACACATGATCTGGCCGCGCCTGCTGGCGATCGCCGAAGTGGGGTGGAGCGCCCCCGAACGTAAGGACTTCGACGACTTCCACGCCCGCGTGCTCGACGCCGTGGCGTGGATGCAGCAGCGCGGATACCACCCCTTCGACCAGAAAAATGCCGTCGGCCCCCGCCCCGAATCGCTCGATACCCTGCATTGCCTCTCGACCGGCAGGCAGGTGGCTTACCGTACGCCTTACAGCCCGAAATACCCGGCTGCGGGCGACGCTTCGCTGACCGACGGGTTGCGCGGCGGGTGGAACTACGGCGACCGCCGCTGGCAGGGGTGGCTCGATACGGATGTCGAACTGGTCGTCGACCTCGGGGAACGCCTGCCTGTGAAACGTATCGCGGCCTGTTTCATGCAGGGTTTCTATGCCGACATCTGGATGCCCCGTGCGGTCGAAATCTCGGTTTCGGACGACGACAGGCACTATACGCCCCTTGCCTCGGTCGAAAACGACATCCCGTTCGAATACAAGCAGGATTGCTACCGCGAGTTCGGCTGGTCGGGCCAAACGGCGGCGCGTTACGTGCGGCTGAAAGCCCTGCACAACGGCCATCCCGGCGGCTGGATTTTCACCGACGAGATTATCGTGGAGTAACCCCGCCGGGGCGGATTTCCGGGATGCTTTCCCGCGATGTGCCTGCCGCTACAATGGGAAAGGGGGGGCGCCAAGTCTTTCCGGCCTCCCGGGAACCGCGTGTCCTGAAATGCCCCGGATGGCAGCAGTGCAAATAAAAAAGGGCTGTCGGCGATATGCCTGACAGCCCTTTTCCATGCCGGGTCGGTTCTTTGCTATTGATCCCGCCGCCCGTTTCCCGGTTATATTTCTCGGTTGTGTTTTCCTTGCTCGTTTATCCTTGCGCCCGTCCGTGTATCGTTCCGTCTTTGTCCCGGTTTATCTTTGCGCCCGTCCGCGTACCCTTCCGTCTTTGTTCCGGCTTATTCTTGCGCTCATCCTTGTTCCTTTGCGTCCTTGTCCTCCTTTTATCTCTTTATCTCTGCAATCCGGCCGTCGCTGCGCGCACGCAAACCCTCCGGTTACTTCTCGCGGAAAATGTTGAGGTGCGCCAGCAGCGGGTTGCGGCGGTCGAGCAGCAGGAATTCAGCCAGCAGCAGCACGAGCGCCGCGATGAGCAGGTATTGGTACTGCTCGTTGAACTCCTCGAAACGCATCATCGACAACTCGGTCTGCTCCATTTCGTTGATGCTCTTTACGATCTCGTCGAGGCCGATCGACTGCTTGGTCGAACGCACATAGGCGCCGCCCGTGATCTGGGCCACCTCGGAGAGCATCTTCTCGTCGAGTTTCGAGACGACCATGTCGCCCTTCTCGTCCTTGATGAACTCCCCGCCGATCTGGATCGGGGCGCCTTCGGGCGTGCCGATGCCGATGGTGTAGATGCGTATGCCCATCTCCGCGGCGCGTTTGGCCACCGCCAGGGCGTCGTCCTCGTGGTTCTCGCCGTCGGTCACCAGGATGATGACCCGGCTGTGTGTCTCTTCCGTTTCGCCCGAGAACGACAGCAGCGCCTGTGACAGCGCCTTGCCGATGGCCGTGCCTTGTACCGACACCAGCGACGGGTCGATGCGCTTGGCGAAGGCTTTCGCCATGCGGTAGTCCGACGTGATGGGCAGCTGAACCTTGGGTTCTCCCGCGAAGACGATCAGCCCCACGCGGTCTTGCCTGAGCCCGTCGAAAAGTTTGTTGATGGCATATTTGGTGCGCTCGAGCCGGTTGGGTTCGAAATCCTCGGCCAGCATCGAGTTCGAGACGTCGACCACGAGCATCATCTCCACGCCCTGAGCCTTCTCCTCGCGGAGCTTCGACCCGAACTGCGGGCGTGCCACGGCCAGTATGAGCAGGACGGCGGTCGTGCAGAAGAGGATGAACTTGAGTGCGGTGCGCCCGGTCGAAACCTCGGGCATCAGCTCCTCCAGCACCCCGGGGTTCCCGAAGCGTGCGAGCCTTTTGCGGCGGCGTGCCGCCGCTGCCCAGAAGATCAGTACCAGTGCCGGTATTGCCAGCAGCAGCCAGAGATATTGCGGATTTGCGAATCTGAACATAACGAATGCCTGCCCGGCGTATTGTTTCCCGTTTGCTGTCCCTGTCCGACCCGCCGGGTTTGCATTAGGGCACCTGGGGTGCCTGTCGGACAGCGACATTCCCTCCGCAATTTTCCTTCCGGCAAAGGGAGGGCTTTGCCGGCGTCCGGGGCGTGGTGCCCGTCAGGGTATCCGTTTGAGCACCAGGTTTGCGAACAGGAACTCCGCGAACAGCAGCAGCAGCCCCGCCAGCGCCCACAGGAGGTACTGTTCGTGGTAGGTGACGTGTTCCGTAACCTCCACCTTGCTCTTTTCCATTTGGTTGATCTGGTCGTAAATGGCTTTCAGCTTGGCTTTGTCCGTGGCGCGGAAATACTCCCCGCCCGTCATCTCGGCGATCGACCGCAGGGTCTTTTCGTCGATCTCGACCTTGGCCATCACCGTGCCGCCCGTGGGCGTGCCGTAGATGTCCACGGCGGGGTAGGGCGCCATGCCCTCGGTGCCGACGCCGATCGTGTAGACGCGGATGCCCTGCGCCTTGGCGATCTCGGCCGCCGTCAGCGGGGCGATCTCGCCGCGGTTGTTCACGCCGTCGGTCAGCAGGATGATTACCTTCGACTTGGCCTCGCTCTCGCGCAGGCGGTTGATCGCCGTCGCCAGGCCGTTGCCGATCGCCGTGCCGTCCTCGATCAGGCCGCTGCGGATGCGCGACAGCAGGGTCTGCAACGTCCCCTGGTCGGTGGTCAGGGGGCTCTGCGTGAAGGCCTCGCCCGCGAATGCCACCAGCCCGATCCGGTCGCCGTAGCGGTCGGCGATGAACGATCCGGCCACCTCCTTGGCCGCCGTGATGCGGTCGGGCCGGAAGTCGCGTGCCAGCATCGAGCCCGAGACGTCGATCGCCAGCATGATGTCGATGCCCTCGGTGTTCGTGTGCGAAAGCCGCTCCACGTCCTGCGGGCGCGCCAGCGCCACGACCAGCAGCGCGAATGCCGCCGCACGCAGCACGAACGGCAGGTGCCGCAGGTAATAACGTATGGTCTTCGGGGCGCGCACGACACCGTCGACCGACGAGATCTGTATCGCCGCCCCGCCCTGCAACGTCCGCCAGACGTAGTAGCCGGCCATCGGTACGAGTGCCGTCAGCAGCCACAGATAGTATGGTGATGCGAAATGCATAGTCCTTGTGTTTTACCAGTTTTTCGTTCCCCGGACGACGACGCCCTGTTTCTCCTTCAGCTTGTCCTGCGTGCGGTCTTCCTGGGCCTGGATGGCATCGAGCATCTGTTCCTGCTCCTGCGGGGAGATACCCGCCGGAACGGGCTGCTGCTGCCCCTCCTGGTCGCCTTCGCCCTCCTTGTCCGGCTGCGAAGGATCCTGCTGCCGGTCGCCCTGCTGCTCCTGGTCATCGCCCTTTTGGCCCTTGTCGTCCTGCTGCTGGTCGCCGTCCTGTTTGTCCTGTCCGCTGCCCTGTTGCTGCTGATCCTGGTTCTGGTCTTTGTCCTGGTTCTTGTCGTCGTTGCCGCCACCGCCGTCCTCGTTGTCGTCTATCAGGCGCTTGGTGTAGGCGTAGTTGTACTTGGCCTGCTGGTCGGCAGGGTTCAGCCGCAGCGACTGTTTGTAGCTTTCGAGCGCCTCCTTGTATTTCTGCTGCTTGAACTGGGCGTTGCCCAGGTTGTAGAACGCTTCGGCACGCTCCCCGTCCGTACGCAGCGAGTCGGCCGCGGCCTTGCGCATCGTCTGCTCGGCCTTGTCGAACCGTTCGGCCTTGTAGAGGGCGTTGCCGAGGTTGTAAGTCGCCTCGAACGACTCCGGTGCGGCTTCCAGCGCCCGCTCGTACCGTTCGATGCTCTTCTCGTAGTTGCCCTTGTTGTATTGCCGGTTGCCGCGCCGCACCTCGCTGCGTTCGGGCATGTTCTGCGCCGAAGCCCCGAGCGCGGCCAGGATGAATACCGCTGTGTATATGAGTTTATACATCTGTCACGCATTTTAGTTTTTCACCGGCTCCTGCTCTTCGGTCTCCTCCTCCGCCTCGGCGACCTTGGTCTCCTCGACGAAATAGTAGGCTTTCAGGTAGTCGGCCTCGTTCTGCTCCGCCTCGGGCGTCGCCTTGGCGAACTTCACCAGGTCGGCGTCGCGCAGGATCGCCGTCAGATCCATCCGGGCCTTGTCGGGCAGTTCCTCCGCGCGCATCGCCTCTATGATCTCGTCCGAGGTCATCTCCATGGCGCCGAAGCCCCACCGTGCCGCGACGTAGGTGCGCAGGATGTCCGTCAGTGCCGAATAATATTGCTTGTGCTTGTTGTTCTGCCACAGCTTCTGGTGGTGCAGTGCCTCCAGCGCCTTGATCGCCACGACGTGCGGCGGCTGGGGCGGCGAAGGCCTGAACAGGTCGCCGAGGCGTTTGCCGCGGCTCTCCAGGTAGCGCTTCAGCGCATAGGCCGCCGCCAGCAGCAATACGAGTGCGAGCGCGCCCCATTTGGCGTAGCCGCTGACCTCCCCGAAGCGGAACGGCAGGTTCCACTGGGGCTTCACGTCGTAGATCGACTGCGACGTCGAGTCGATCTGGAAGGTCGCCACCTGCAGGTAGAGCGAGTCGCGCGCCCAGAGCGTGTCGACGATGTTCTTGTCGGCATAGAGCACCGCCGGGCGGCCGAGATTCCACTTGCCCTCCTCGAACGCCGCCAGCGTGTAGCGCTTGCGGAGTTTGAGGTGGCGGCCGTCGCGTTCGAGCGTGTCGATCGGATACTCCTTGTGGAGTTCGATGGGGCTCCCCGGCTTGTCCTCGAATTCGGGGAACTGCACCACCTGCACCAGATCTTTCTCGACGTCGACCACCAGGTCGAAACGGTCGCCGATCATGACGCTGTCGGGCCGAATGTGCGCCGTGACCTGCGGCACGTCGGACTGGGCCCGTGCCGCTGCGCCCGCGAGGAGCAGCGCTATTGCAAAAAGTCGTTTCATCGCTGTTTGAACAGTTTTATCAGTTCCGACACATAGTCGCCCTCGGTCGAGACCATCGCCGTGTCGATGCGGTTGTGCTTGAGCGTCGATTCGATCTGTGCGCTGCGCTGCCGCCATTTTTCGGCGTAATGCTCCCTCACGGCGCGCGACGAGGTGTCGACCCAGACCTTACGTCCGCTCTCGGCGTCTTTTAGCTCGACGATGCCCACGTCCGGCAACTCCGTTTCACGCGGGTCGTAGACGCGTATGCCCACCAGGTCGTGCTTGCCGCCGGCGATCTTCAGCGCGTCGTCCAGCGCCGCCCTGTCCTTCGAGGAGTCCATGAAATCCGAGAGGATGAAGGTCGTGCAGCGTTTCTTGTTGACGTTGGTCAGGAACCGCACCGGCTCCGAGAGCTTCGTCCCCGCCGATTCGGGCCGGAATCCCACCAGCTCGCGGATGATCATCAGGATGTGGCTGCGCCCCTTCTTCGGGGGGATGAACTTCTCGACCTTGTCCGAGAAGAAGATGCAGCCCACCTTGTCGTTGTTCTGTGCGGCGGAAAAAGCCAGCACGGCGGCGATCTCGGTGATGATGTTCTTCTTCAGGCGTTCGGTCGTGCCGAACATGCGCGATGCCGAGACGTCGACCAGGAGCATCATCGTCAGCTCGCGTTCCTCCTCGTAGATCTTGATGTGGGGTTTGCGCGAGCGCGCCGTCACGTTCCAGTCTATATCGCGCACGTCGTCGCCCGCACGGTACTCCCTGACTTCGGAAAACGACATGCCCCGTCCGCGGAAAGCCGTATGGTACTTTCCGGCGAAAATCTCGTTCGAAAGACCCCGGGTCTTGATTTCGATCTTCCGGACGCGTTTCAGAATATCGTTCTCTGTCTCTTGCATCGTTAGGGTACGATTACGTTGTTGAGGATGTCGGTGATGATCTCCTCCGAGGTGATGTTTTCGGCCTCGGCCTCGTACGTCAGGCCGATGCGGTGGCGCAGCACGTCGTGGCAGACGGCGCGCACGTCTTCGGGGATGACGTAGCCGCGGCGGCGGATGAAGGCGTAGGAGCGTGCGGCCTTCGCCAGCGAGATCGACGCACGGGGCGAACCTCCGTATGCGATCAGATTCTGCAGTTTCTGCAGGTTGTATTCCGCCGGCTCGCGCGTGGCGAAGATGATGTCGATGATGTATTTCTCGATCTTCTCGTCCATGTAGACGTCCTCCACGACCTTGCGGGCCTTGATGATGTCCTCGGGCGAGATGACCTTGTTGACCTGAGGCATGCCAGCGCCCGAGAGGTTCATGCGCACGATGTCGCGCTCCTCCTGCTTCTTGGGGTAGGAGATCTTGGCCTTGAGCATGAATCGGTCGACCTGCGCCTCGGGCAGCGGGTAGGTACCCTCCTGCTCCAGGGGGTTCTGCGTGGCCAGCACCAGGAACGGCTGCGGCAGCGGGTAGGTCTGGTCGCCGATGGTCACCTGCCGCTCCTGCATGGCTTCGAGCAGTGCCGACTGAACCTTGGCCGGGGAGCGGTTGATCTCGTCCGCCAGCACGAAGTTGGCGAACACGGGGCCTTTCTTGACCACGAACTCCTCGTTCTTCTGCGAGTAGATCAGCGTACCGATCAGGTCGGCCGGCAGCAGGTCGGGGGTGAACTGTATACGCGAGAATCCGGCATCCACGGCTTTTGCCAGCGTGGTGATGGCCAGGGTCTTAGCCAGTCCGGGCACGCCTTCCAGCAGGATGTGTCCGTTCGACAGCAGCCCGATCAGCAGCGTGTCGACCAGATGGCTCTGCCCCACGATGACCTTGCCCATTTCCGTGCGGAGCGTATCGACGAATACCGATTCGCGTTCGATGCGCTCGTTGAGTTCCTTGATGTTGATGACTTCGCTCATTGTTTTATTATGTGTTGAATTTCATGCTTCATACCCTGCGCCCGGCATCTTTTGCCCGCAGCTTCCGCATCCGCCCGGCGCAAACGTTGCCGTATTGTCGTCGGATACGCAAGTCTTGATTTATTATTGGGAACGATTCCCGAATGAAATTATTGCAAAATTAATAAAATTACGGATAAAATGTTTTGAATTTCCCCTTTTTTGCTATCTTGTAATCACTTACCGCTTGAACCCATGCTATGCGAAAATTGTATTATTTAGCCTGCAGTATTGTCTTATCCGGCCTTACCGCCTGTGAAGTGCCTCCGCTGGCGGATGGAAGCTCTGCTGTAACGGTTGAAGGCGTTGCGACGGCTCCGGTCTCGCACACGATTCCCGCAGCGAAGGCACTGGAACATCTTGCCGGGGCACTGGTTGCCCTTGACGGGCCGACCCGTTCTCCGGGTGAATCGAGAACCGTGCAACGCGTTACGGCGGTTACGCGGGCCGACCTGAGGGCGTCTGCGACCCGCAGCGGAGGATGTTCTGCCGACTCGCTTGTTTATTTAGTCGAGTTCGAAGATGGAAAAGGCAGTGCCATTCTGGCTGCGGACGACCGGCTCGAACCTGTTATCGTGATCTACGATACGTATAAAATGAAGAAGGAAGATTTGCGGGAACCGCCGGTCGATCCGGATGCTTGGCGGACACTTGAAAATCTTTATTGCGAAGAGGATGACGACTATTATCTGGGGGCAAGCGAACTCCCGGAGCTACCTGTCGAAAATACGCTTTTGGAACATCAACTCATCTACGATTATATCAATAAGGAAGTAGAAGATACGGGCGGTGCTGTTTATACGGTTGAGAGCGGTTGGAATCTGAGCTGATCCGTGAGCCCCATGCTGACGACTCAATGGCATCAGGGAGCCCCGTTTAAACTACGTTTTCCGATTACTGCTTCGTGGACTATCTGGGCTCCGGCCGGATGTGTCACGATCGCCGTGGCCCAGATTATGAACTATCACCAATTTCCGCGCAATTATTGTGATTGGTCGCTGGTAAATCAATATAATCCTAACGACCCCCTTGAAGATAATGGCCAGGATGTGCTGGACGAAGTCGCGTTATTGTCTAAAAAGGTGGCTGGCGGTTGTCGTGTGGAATGTAATTTTTTTGGCTCCGGGGAAACTTTTTCCACGCCGGCCAAAGCCAAGCGTTTTCTTCGCGATGTGGGCTATACCGGTACCGAGAAACATCTCGGATATGACGCGGACGTGATTAAGAAAACGCTGGATAACGACTGCCCTGTCTTTATCGGGGCTTTGGCTTCCAGCAATCATGGTCACGCATGGGTGATCGACGGATATCTGAATTACGAAAACATCATCAAAACCTACAACGGCCCTACCACTTTGTTGAAAACAAACACAGTGAATAAACTATTCGTACACTGTAATTGGGGCTGGCAGGATACTGACAAAAACGGATATTATGCCAGTAAGGTTTTTGACACCCGAAAAGGGCCTGCGGATTTGAACGGGTATCCGGCGGCGACTCGCGGGGTCAATACTAAAAATTACACATGGTGGTTCCGCATCGTTACTTATAACAAACCCCGATAGTTATGAAAAAACTGATTATATTGTGTAGTGCCGTATTGGGCTCCTTGCTGTTTTGCGGATGTCTTCCGAGCTCTGCGCCTTACGAGGATTTTTACTCCCGGTCGTTCGTCTTGCGGTATTGTCAGGTAAGCGATATCTCGATCGAACGTCGGTATTATTCCGAAGACGATCCCGATTACAACCTGGGCTATTTTATCCGGGTTGTTTCCGATAAACTTTATCGGGCAAACAGGAACGGTGAAGAAAAACAGGTCTACGATGCACTTTGCGAAAAATACAATGATGTGACCTATAACCGTAAGGTGCGATACTCTTACGATGAATACTATCCTCCCAGGTGTTCCTGCTTTTTTACGGACTTGGAGATATGGAGCACTGCCGACTGGGATGCCGGTCATCCGGCGGGAACGCCGCTCGATGACATCGTGCGTTTCAAAAGCGATACCCCCTGGCCTTATATCCGGAGCGGTTATACGCAGCGGTATTCCGACAAGAAAAGGGGCGAATACTATCCGGTCTATTGCCTGGTTTCGGAACTTACGGCGGACGACATGACCCTGTTGCCGGATTCCTTTTTTATCCTGTTTACCTCGCGTCCCTCCCTCGACCTGCAACATACCATCCGTGTCCGGTTGACCGACGATGCCGGGAATGTGTACGAGGCTGGCATCGACGTGGATTTCAGCCTGTGACCCGAACCATCCGTGCGGAAACGGGTATTTCTGTCCCTGTCGTTGGCTGTGTTTTCGGATGTCCCGGCAGTGTTGCATCCGGCCGGCAGTCCGCTTTGGATTGCTGTGCCCCCGAATCGGCGTGCGGGGCTTTCCCGGTAAATTTTATTCCAAAATCGGCAGGGCTCTGCCGAAGGGCTTGCGAAAAAGTATTAACTTTGCAGCCATGGAACCCAAAGAATCTCCGATACTGCAAGGCCTGAACCCCGCACAGCTCGCTGCCGTGGTCAACTACGACAGCCCGTCGCTCATTATCGCCGGCGCCGGTTCGGGCAAGACGCGCGTGCTGACCGCGCGCATCGCCTATATGATCGAGCAGGGCGTGGCGCCCTTCAACATCCTGGCGCTCACCTTCACCAACAAGGCCGCCCAGCAGATGCGCGAGCGCATCGCGCAGATGATCCCCGATAACCGCAGCCGCTATATCCGCATGGGTACGTTCCACTCGGTCTTTTCGCGCATCCTGCGCGAGAACGCCGAAAAGATCGGTTTCCCCGAGTCGTTTACGATCTACGAGCCCTCGGACTGCAAGAACCTCATCAAGACCATCGTCCGCGAACTGAACCTCGCGGACGAGAAATACAAGCCCAACCTCATCGCCTCGCGTATCTCCTACTTCAAGAACTGCCTGGTGACGCCCGGCGCCTACCTCGCCAACTCGGTCTATGCCGCCGAAGACCGGCAGGCGCAGATCCCCGAGTTCGGCAATGTCTACAATATCTACTGCCAGCGCTGCAAGCGCAACGGTGCGATGGACTTCGACGACCTGCTCTTGCAGACCAACATCCTGCTGCGCGACGCCCCGGACGTGCTGGCGCGCTACCAGGAGCTGTTCAAATACATCCTGGTGGACGAGTACCAGGACACCAACTACGCCCAGTACGTCATCATCCGCCGCCTGTCGCAGCTCCACTCCCGGGTCTGCGTCGTGGGCGACGACGCACAGTCGATCTACTCGTTCCGCGGTGCCAAGATCGAGAACATTCTCTCCTTCCAGAAGGATTTTCCCGCGGCCAGGGTCTTCAAGCTCGAGCAGAACTACCGCTCGACCCGCACGATCGTCGATGCGGCCAATTCGGTCATCGTCCGCAACTCCAAGCGCATGGAGAAGCACTGTTTCTCGGCCGGCGACGTGGGTGAGCCGATCCGCATCCTCAAGGCCTATACCGACCGCGAGGAGGCCGAAATGGTGGTCTCCGACCTGCGCGACAAAGTCCGCTCGGCGGGCGACGACTGGTCGGAAGCGGTGATCCTCTACCGCACCAACAACCAGTCGGCCGTGCTGGAGGACAACCTTCGCCGCCGCGGCATTCCCTACCGCATCTACAAGGGCAGTTCGTTCTACGACCACAAGGAGGTCAAGGACATGCTGGCCTATATCCGGCTGGTCATCAACCCGCGCGACGACGAGGCGTTCAAACGCATCGTCAACTACCCGACGCGCGGCATCGGCGACACGACCGTGCAGCGCATCGCGCAGCTGGCCGCCGAGCGGGGCGTCTCGATGTGGGAGGCGGTCGACGCGCTGGTCGCCGAGCCGGCCGCCGACCCCGTGCAGAAGATCATCGCCCGCAAGGTGGCGGACTTCGTGGCGATGATCCGCTCGCTGTCGCTCGCCCGCAACGAGAAGGGGCTTTACGACTTCGGGCTCGAGATCGCCACCCGCTCGGGTATCCTCGCGGCCTACCGCGCCGAGAATACCCCCGAGGCGACCTCGGCATTGGACAATATCGAGGAGTTGCTGAACTCGATGCAGGAGTTCAAGGAGCGGTGCGACGCCGAAATCCGCAACGGAGAGCGTCCGCAGGACGAAGAGGCGACCATCGAGGAGTGGCTGCAGAACGTCATGCTGGTGACCGACATGGACAAGGACGACCCCGAAGACCGCAACAAGGTGACGCTGATGACCGTCCACTCGGCCAAGGGGCTGGAATACAAATACGTGTATATCGTCGGGCTGGAGGAAAACCTCTTCCCCTCGCAGCGGGCCGCCGAGTCGCCCGACGGCATGGAGGAGGAGCGGCGCCTGTTCTACGTGGCGCTCACCCGGGCCAAGGTCGAGGCGACGATCTCCTACGCCGAGATGCGTTTCAAGTGGGGCAACATGGAGTTCTCGCGCCCGAGTTGCTTCTTGCGCGAGATCGACCCGAAATATGTCAGGGCCGACTTCGGTTCCGACACCGACGACGCCCGTCCGCACCGCTCGCCCGACGGGGCAGCGCCTTCGGCCATCGACGAACTGCGCCGCCGCTTCGACTACCGTTTCCAGCAGAAACAGCAGGCTGCGGGCGGGAACAATGGCGGCGGCCGGCCGGGCAGCAACCCCGGCCGCGGCAATTT
>UMIC01006086.1_pt1 | contig 11869 bp, 17 predicted proteins | sample 1965681 | NCBI WGS metagenome assembly UMIC01 (sample SAMEA4836114, study PRJEB28245) | human gut metagenome | biome: gut microbiome; material: fecal sample | place: Denmark | collected 2008
TGCGCGCCGACGTTGGAACGGGGGTAGCCCAAATTGACAGCGGACGCCCCACCGTTGGAAGTGCTGAGGAAACCCGAACCACGGAACGGAACGGCTTCTTTCAGTTCGCTGTCTACATAAATTCCGTCCTGGCGCTCTTTCCAGTCCGGCGGCAGGATTTCCAGATCAAACAAAATCTGCGGTACTTCGTCCAGCCCTTCCAGTTCCACATCCCGCATATGTGCGCCGTTCCAGTCTGCTTCCACGGCTCCTGTGGTGATTTTTACGCCGTTGCTGGCGGAAAGTCTCACAGCCTTGCCGTTTTCTGCCAGTGCCTGCTGCCATGCGGCGCTATCCTCCCCGGTGTCCGTTTCTGCCGCCGCTGCGTCATTGTTCTTGATATATTCCACAGTGCCATGGTGAAGGCGCAGGCCCTGGACTATTTCCCAGATATTGCCCTTTAAGCCATATACGCCGCCTTCTGTGTGGTCATGGCTCCATGTTTCCGGGTCAAGCCCTGTTAATGTCCTGTAGCCGTCATATGTAACGCCTTTTTCTTCCTGGTGATCATAGTCCTGTCCAGCAGCCGTGTTTCCGTGCGGCTCCGTGCCCAGTTCCCTGCTTTCTTTCAACAGGTAGGCGTATTCTGCATTGGTCAGAAGGTGCCAGCCTGCACCCTTCTTCCGGCAGGCTTCCGCCGCCTTATCCATGGAAATTCTGGTCCACGGCTCCCGGAACGGCAAAGAACAGGGTGTGCCGTTAATGTTCGTGTTGAAGAACTGTGAAACCAGAATGGCATCCACAACCTCACCACAAACCACGAACATGGGCGGCGCTTCCGCCGGATCTTTGCTCCCGGTCCAGTAAAATGCCGTCATGTAGTTGGGCAATCCCTGTTCATCCTTAATAATTTTCTGCTGCTTAACAATCATTGTTCAGCCCTCCATTAAATTTTTTATATGAACCCTTGCGGGTGTCATTCTCTGCATTATCTACGCATATCCATGATAATTGCCGGGGCTTTTTCCCAGCCTGGGCAAATGTCTATTTTATCCTGTACCCATTTTCGTTCATGGCGGTGCCCGTTGCAATCCCAGCACGGTTTCTGGGTGTCATGGTAGCAGTTATCCGTCCCGCACCAGCGGCAGTTCCAGCAATGGCACCACTTACACTGTTTTGATTGCATGGTTTTTTCTCCTAACATGGGCCGCCCTCTGCTCCGCCAAAAGCGCCAGCAGGGAAAAGCCAGTTTTCTGTATATACACTTTCTACATGAAATGTCCCTGTTTTTATCTGCTCTATTGCTTCCCGGTCCCAGTAAACGCAGCTTTCGGCGTCACCTATATAGGTTTCCAGGTCTTTTTTGTTGTCCAGTGTGAAGCCCAGTGTTTCTTCATCACGTTTTACCGCTTCCACTTCTTCCGGGAATATATCCCGTATACCTGCCCAGTGTTTGGGCAAAGAAAAAATACACATCATGCAACTGCACCTGTTCCAGCCTGCCCTGTAACATGGGTGCGGGGTAACTTTATGTCTTCTTATAATTTCCCATATGTCCCGCTCGCTGTGGTCAATAACGGGCCGCCATTGATGAACCACCCGCCGGGCTTTCTTGTATGCAAAAGTACGGTGCAATTCCATTTCATTCAGTTTGGACCTGCAACTGCTTTCGCCTCTGCGTTCCCCGGAAACCACCAGAATTTTTGTGTTTGCCTTTGTTTTCTCCAAATTGGCTGTGACACTGCCTTGTACCTGCATTTTCAGTGCCCCACTGCACCAGCGCCCAGACTGTGGACTGCTTTTAGCCGGAAACTTCATCCTTTTTCCTAGTAATTCCAAATCGGAAAGGGCATCCAGGTTTCTTATTGTGCTTTCCGCCACCATGACTTTTAGGTATGCGCTGCACCATCTGGTTGCCAGGCTTCCAGCTTTCGCCGGAAACTTCATTCTATGCCCATACCCCTTCAATTCTTCCAGGTCCGCTTCCGTTGCTAACCCTTCCAATATTTTTTCCCGCAGTTCATTACTGCGTTTCTGTTTATCTGATAGCGGCACCGTGGCGGTTTTCCCTTCGTCATCCTCATACTGCACAGGCCAGGAAGCGCCCATGCGGTACACTTCGCCCCAGAAACCGTTCACACGCCATGACTTCCGCAGTCGCACCCCTTCTGCTTTTGCAAATGCCTCCACATAAGCCTGGGTGACGGGCCAATCCATCCGGCGTTCCGGGTGTCCTCCGTCAATATCATGGTGCCACAGTTCTATTTTTTCTTTTGGCACTCCCCATTCCAATAATTTCAGATATGCCGCCAAGCTGTCTTTTCCGCCCGAAAACAAAACAATGATCAAGTCATAGTCTTCCAGCGGCAAAAGCCTGGGCAAATAGGTTTTCTTATCTGTGGAAGTCTTCCGTTTTCCCGGAACACGGGGGCGGAAACGAACTTCACGGCCATAAAGAGGGCGTTCCTGCTGCCCGTACACCACAGGGGTGTCTTTGGTACAATCAGCGTCTTTAATAAAATTGACCATCACCTTTCCACCTCCTGCTTTCATTCCTCTGCACCTTTCAGCCCATCCAACTGGAAGTCCGGGTGGGTGCTACCAACCAGCCAGGCATTTTCCAGGGTGACGTCCGGACAGCCTGCGTTGTCATATGTCACAGTAATTTCCCCGTAATAGTCCCAGGCGGTGCCGTCATTCATGTAAATAGTGACGCTCCCCTGTGTGCCTTCCGGCAGAGTCTGTGCCTCCTGCTGCCGCAATACCTCTGCCGCCACCTTTTCTGCCCTCCATTCTTCATACTTGGAGTTGGCTACAATGGCAGCAATCAGAATTATTCCGGTGCAGAGGAAGACCAGCATTGTTTTTGCTGTTTCTCTCATTCCGCTGTCCTCCTATCCGGCAGCCCGCACAGGTTCTGCGGGCTGGCCCTTCTCTGTCACGGTAACGGTGATATTGACCTGCTCCTTTTTTGACAGAATGGCGGCCAGGGCGTTGAAGAACGCCTGGGCATTAAATGTGCCCTGCACTTCTACTGCTCCCATATCTTCCGCCCTCCTTAACCTGCCATCACCCTGGTGGCGTCAACGCCCAGGCGCTTTCCGAACTGTACGCCACGCAGGAAAGCCAGCATTTCTTTTTCCTCCCCATGGTCCAGGGTGCCCAGAAAGTCCATGACCTCTGCCGCCTCCTGCTTGCTGTCCTGGGGCATAATGGTTTCCATCTGCTTTTCCTTATTCATCATTTTGGCTACCTCCTAATTTCAAATTTGTTTTCCCTCTGCTATACTGGAACCAGCAGCCGTGCCGGGCTGCCAATCCAGTAGGAAGGGGGTTTATTATGTGGAAATATGATAGTCCCATAGGTACGATTTACATTAAATACATTCCATCAGAAAGGCGTTACGGAATGTATTATGACGGCGTTTGCTGGGAAGCCTGCAACACTCCCCAGGCAGAGGCCGACAATGTGTATATGCACTGTACCGGGTGCTATGAGTGGGACCGGCTGGACGGAACCGTCCTGGACTGTCCCACCGATTTAAGCGGCTGGGAAAAATGTTAGTCCTTTGCCTCACCGCATACAGGCGGCTCCGCTTGTATGCGGTTTATTCTTTCCAGTGTGTTGGCTACCTGATTTAACATTCTGATACCTTCATTGACCTGGCCCATGATTTCCGGCGTCATTTTCTGCGCCGTCTGGGTGTCTTTAATTTTTGAAAGCACCAGGTCTGCATAACTTTCCGCCACCTGTTCAACTTTTTTCTGAAACGTTTCCAGCATTTTGCTTCAACCTCATTTTCTGTTATCTCTTATTACTTTTCTGGGGCAGAACCCCGTTTGTGTTTCTAGTACAGCGGTTTTTAATTAGCTAGACCATTGAAATTCATGAAAATCCCGTATATACGGTGTATCTGCAAATCAATTAAGGATGAGTTATTTCAAAACCGTTATACTAGTGGTAAAATATAATTGTTTATTTCCTTCCTGCCGCCCCTCTGCTATACTAAAACCTGCAGAAAGGGGGTGACTTTATGCCAAGTGAAAACTTTGACGCCTATAACCATGCTTCACTGGACGAACCGATCTTCGTACTTCGTGACAGTTTGGGGACTCTTGCGGTTCAAATCCTTTCCTCCAAAAATGATTTATCGCAAATGTCTTATGATGATATGCTCCGTGAACTTTTTGACATTATCAGCGAACTTCACAAAGCATATGACCGCATGAACTAAAGGGCGGTGCTGGCAATTTCCTGGATGGTCGTTTTTTTCAGAAGATTGCCAGCTTTTCTATTGAAGTAATCTTCCCTTAACTTATCCACAGCGGTTTTGGCTTCCTCATAGGTGCAGTTCTCTTCTGTCAGCGCATTTTCCAGCCGCTCATATATTCTTTTTACCTTCTCTTTATCCATCCGTGCTTCACTATCCTTTCTGCACTGCCGCTGCCGCTTTCACCTTAAAAGCCGCCTGCCCGAAAACCTGTTGACCGACTACGGATCCTATAGCGTGTCCGCCCGCTGCCATTATTGACGCAGTGCGTATTTTTTGGGGTTGGCTTCCCCGGTTCTTTTATCGTGTCTTGTTTGACTTGATAAAGTCATTATATGACCCATAATTGCATTTGTCAAGTCATTTTTAAATATTTATTTTTCTTTTTGGCTTGACTAATTCATTTTTAAGTTGTATATTAAAATCACATCATACAGAAAGGGGGTTGCTACATAGTGGAACTACACGAAAGAATAAAGGAACTGCGCAAGAATTATTTACACATGAGCCAGACGGACTTTGGCGAAAGGCTGGGTGTCAGCCGTTCTGTTATAAATAACATTGAACGTAACGTGTTGGCCAGACCAGACCAGAAATTGTCACTAATGAAGCTGATATGCAGTGAATTTAATGTGAATGAAGAATGGCTACTGAATGGCACGGAACCAATGTTTGTGCAGCCGGACACTTTCAGTCTTGACCAGTTTGTCCGGGACCACCAAGGCACTGATCTTGAAATTGAGATAATGAAGGCTTACTTTGAATTGGACCCGGACATCCGAAAAACTGTTCTTGACCACTTCAAGGCCAGGTTTTCCGCTGTTGCACAAGCGGAAACCGCTGCCAGTGAACCTTCCGTGGAAGACCTGGAAGCGGAATATAAAAAAAGTGTCTTGGGTTCTGCGCAGAAAACGGGCTTTACTGCTTCGAGTACCACAGAAGGCACCGCCGTGACAGGCGGGCAGACCGACAAAGTTTCTAACCAATAGCGCAAGCCTGGCAGGGGTGAACCTCTACCGGGCTTCTATCAAAAGAAAGGACTTAATTATGAAAAAGAGATTCTTGATTTTGTTGTTGTCCTCTGTATTGTTACTTAACGGCTGCGGTGGTGGTAGCTCCTCCGCCTCCCAGAAATCTGCTGATTTATCATCGCAGTATGAATATTATCAGAAGTCCGCTGAAAACATCCAAAAATATATGGAAGTCACATCAGACCAGGCAGATGAGATTTTCCTTGTGCTTACAGGCTGTGGGGTTTCTGATCTAATCAATATTATCTATAAAAATAAAGACGGTTCTTTCAGCACTTGGTCAAAGGGTGTTGAGTATACTGTATCGCTGGAAAATGGCGTTGTTTCATTCGTCTATATTGGGAAAGATCAGTTATACCCGGAAAATGTTCCACATAATGACTTAATGGATTATGAATTGATTGTGAAAGACGTTATGAATGGTTCTGGCGATACCGTAATAGGTCAATGCGCCTATATCAGTATTACTGCAAAACAACTGGAAGATATGACATCTGCCCACCTTCGCGAATTTGCTGAAAGCCGTGTGAATGGGGCAAATTATAACTGGGTTTCTATTATGGCCACGGATGGCACAGGCATTTGCTTCCCTGGCTCCGATATTTCATCTGCTATTTATGGCAATCTAGGAAAAGATGGCTCACTTGTTGATACAATCGGCACTTGGGTTCGTGATAATGACGGGAATTATAATTACAGTGAATAAATAAAATACCCATGGGTGCTGCGAATACTCCACGGGCTTTTGATCTACCAGATACAGAAAGGGGATATTTATGATGATTAAGATCACGATAAACGACAACGATTTTGAACCGCTGCTGGCTGGTTTCTGCCAGGACCTTTCCCACGGCTACCCGGTGCCTATGCCCACGGCAGACGCAGGGAATGACGCTATCTTTGAATATATTAAAGCAGATAAGCGTTGGAATGAACTATACCACATGACTGATCAGCCGGACCAGGCAGAAAAAGAGTGGTTTTGTCAGTCCATCACCCAGGCGTGGCAGTGTCACGTTAAGAACCACCAGGATGCCGATTATTTGACCAAATCCTTTGAATGTGCTTTCGTTGACAGCATAACCGGGGAATGGGAAAACGGGGAAACCTTCTATTTCTTCCCCTGGGCATACGGCAAAAAATATATTTGCCTGTAAGGGGGTGCCATATGGATGATTTACGTTATAGCTGGAAGGCCTGGAACCCAGAAAATGAATACCAGAAAACCCCTGCTGGGAATTATATCTGCTCTGCCGTCTTTAGTGCCGATATAGGAAATTATATCCGTCTTTCATTATATCAGACGGACAGCGGGCGCAAGTACGGTCTTTTTCTCTCTGTTCGGGTGTGGAAGGAAGACGGCTGCAAAGAAAATAAATTGTGCCATGCCCAGCGGGTGGCGTCATTCAGTGCAAAACTTCCACCTGCCTCCGCCCTGGCGCTGGCAGAAGAATGGTTCGCTGCCTGGCTGCGTGACCAGATCAGTTTTTCCAGGCTGGAACTTGCGGAACTGCTGAAATAAATAGAAATACCCGTGGGGCGCTGCGAACACTCCACGGGCGGTGCATAAGTATATGATCTACCAGATACAACATACCGCTGCGGCTTTATTATAGCACACGCAAGCGGGAAATTGAAGGCAATTAAGGTGATGGAATGAAGAAAAAAGACATTGCCACCGCTCTGCGTGTGGCTTTATATATCCGGGTTTCCGGGGAAGAACAGAAAATAAAGGGCCTATCGCTTGAAGCCCAGCAGGAACGCCTGGAAGCCTATGCACGGGAACAGGGTTGGGTCATCGTGGGCGTGTTCGTTGACGCCGCAAAGACAGCCAGGAAGAAGCTGCACAAACGGACGGAATTTCACCGTATGTTAGACCTTGTACGGCGGAATGAAGTTGATATGTTGCTTTTCACACGTCTGGACCGTTGGTTCCGCTCTGTGCCCGATTATTACAAAGTCATGGAAGTGCTGGAAGCCCATAACTGCGGTTGGAAAACCATTGATGACGGGGAAGGATATGACACAACCACCGCCAGCGGGCGGCTGTATATCAACCTAAAACTTTCTATTGCCCAGAATGAAGCTGATCTGGACAGCGAAAGAATAGCGGTTGTCTTTGATAGTAAAATAAAGCATGGCACCGTTGTTTCCGGCTCCTGCCCCTTCTGGCTCCGGGTGAATGATCAGAAGCGTTTTGAGATTATCCCGGAAAAGGCAGCCATATTGCAGGACGCTTTCAACCACTATGAAGCCACCGTGTCCCAACGTGGCACCGTTAAATATATCCGGGAAACTTACGGTTTGAACTGGTGTGACGCCACTTTCCGGCGTATGCTCCGGGACAAGCTGGCTATAGGTGTATATGATAAAAACGGCAGGGTTAATGAGAATTTTTGTGAACCAGCCATAGACCGGGCGCAGTTTGAGCGGGTCCAGAAGCTGCTGGCCAATAACGCCAAAAGTTCACCGTCTGGCCGTGTCTATATTTTTACGTCAATTCTTGTCTGTGACGAGTGCCGCCACAATCTGGCCGGAATACGGACTGGCGGTAATTATTATTACAGGTGCAACCAACATTTTCAGCGGGGGCGCTGCCCTCATAAAAAGGAAATACGGGAAGAAGTTGTGGAAAAATGGCTTTTTGAAAACCTGGGGGAAGAATTGAAGAAATATCGGCTTGACTGGGAAATTAAGGAAGAAAAGCGGCGGAAGGCGGCGGCCAGCATTGACCGGGCGGCAGTCCGGCGCAAACTCACCAGGCTAAAGGAACTGTATGTGAATGAATTGATTGACCTTGAAGAATACAGGCGGGACTATGACCAGTTAAACGCCCTTCTGGCAGAAAAGCCGGAACCTGCTGCTGATCAGCGGCCAGACTTTGAGAAAATAGAACGTCTGCTGTCCCAGGACTTCCAGACTATATATGACAGCCTGGGACGTGAAGAAAAACGGACCTTGTGGCGCTCTGTTATCTCTGAAATACGCATAAACAATGACCAGCAGATCACTGGCATTTCTTTTTTATAGCCATTTTTATACTAACTACACAGCACCTACCGGCAGCCTGGACAGCCGGAACGGCCACGAAATTATAAAGCTGCTGAAGGAGAGCAATAAAAAATACGGACAGACCCTGCTTCTCGTCACCCATGATGAGAATATCGCCCTGCAGGCAGACCGCATTATCGGTATCTCGGACGGCAGGGTGGTGCGGGACGAAAGGGTGGTGCGGCGATGAACATTTTCAGCAGGATTGCGCTGCAAAGCATGAAGAAGAGCCGCTCACGGACCATTGTGACGGTAATCGGAGTGATTCTGTCAGCCGCCATGATTACGGCCGTCGCTGCCTTCGGCACCTCTCTTCTGAATTTTCTGCTCAATAATTCAATAGCAAAATATGGAGACTGGCACATTGAGTTTCCGGATGTCCCCTCTTCTTTTGTCCGGGAACGGGCGGGCGACAAAGAGCTGTCAGGCTCCGCCTCTTTTGAAAATATCGGCTATGCGGTGCTGGACGGCGCCAAAAGTCCGGAGAAACCTTATCTTTTTATCGCCGGATTCAGCGAGGATACATTTAACACCCTGCCCGTCCGCCTGATTTCCGGCAGAATGCCAGAAAACAGCAAAGAAGTTCTCGTACCGGCCCATATCGCGATAAAAGGCGGGGTCAGGTTCAAGGTGGGCGACACCCTTTCCCTTGCCGTCGGAACCCGCACGGACGGTGACAGAAACTTGAGCCAGCACGATCCTTACCGGCCCGGGGACGGTACAAAAGACGGCGGTGAAAGCCTGAGCCGGACGCAGTAAAAACCTATACGGTTACAGGCATATGCGAAAGGCCCGGCTTTGAGGAACACTCCGCTCCCGGATATACGCTGATAACGAAGGCGGACGCATCGGCCCAAACCGGCAGTCTGAGTTTTTTTGCCACACTGAAAAAGCCGCGCAAGGTCAGTGCTTACGCAGGCCGTGCAGCCGGAGGGTACCCGTTTCTCTTAAATGATTCCGTACTGCGTTTTATGGGAATCTCGGAAAACAGATTGTTCAATACGCTTTTGTACACGGTCGGCCTCATTTTGGCTGCCATAATTATGACCGGCTCGGTTTTTCTGATTTATAATTCCTTCAATATCTCACTAAACGAACGCATACGCCAGTTCGGTATTCTTTCGTCGGTGGGTGCAACGTCAAAACAGCTTCTGAATTCGGTACTGTTTGAAGGGCTCTGCATCGGCGCAGCCGGAACCCCTGACCTTATCGGTATCCGTTCCCGCCATTGCGGCGGCAGCCGCGCTCAGCCTGGTTACCATCTTGATTTCAGCATATATTCCGGCCAGAAAAGCCTCAAACACTCCCGTCATGGAATGTATCCGCCAGACAAATGAGGTAAAAACCAGGCCAAACGAAGTGAAAACATCCGGTTTGGCGCTCCGTCTGTACGGTTTGGAGGGAACACTTGCGCTTAAGAATTTTAAGAGGAATAAAAAGCGCTATCGCACCATCGTGATGTCCCTGGTCCTCAGCGTCGTACTCTTCGTATCAGGCAGTGCTTTCAGCACCACACTGAAGCGGATATCACAGCGGTATATTGTGGATATCGGCTATGACATCTTCTTCGATGTCCGGGACATGGAGGACAGTGAACTGCTCCCGCTCTACGACAGGCTTAAATCAGCGGACGGAGTTTATAAAAGCATGTATCAGACGGTTCTGTCCTATGTTGCCGCTGTCGATGCAGGCAGTTTGTCCAGCCGCTGTCAGGAATACAGAGACGGCGCTCAGCCGGACGGGACGATTTATCTGCCCATGGATATCCAGTTCATCCCGGACCGTGAATATCTGCGTTTTATCAGTGAATTGGGACTGCCCGAAGAAAACTGCACCGGGCCGGATGCGGATTTGATTGCCGTAGCCAAACAGAGGACCGGCACAGAGAAGGGAAGCGGGGAAATCTTTGATTTATTTAAAGAGCCATCCATGACCCTGTCTGCCGCGCCGGAAAGAAACGGCAGCCCCATAGCAGCCAGGGAACAGAAACTGAATATTACCTTTGCCGATACGTATCCGGTCGATCCGCCCCCGAAGCAGGCATCCGGGCCGGAACAGCCTGACCGGGTATTTATGGTCATAGCTCCGGATTCCGTCAGAAAAAGGTTTGAAACCCCGGATACCCATAAAGTTACCGGACTGGGCTTTTGGTCGGAAAATCCTTCGGAATCGGTGAGGGAGATGGAATTGATAATTCAGGATGCAGGGATTACGTCTGAGTATACCCTCTACAACCTGTCCGAAATACTGGATCAGTTCTACAGCGCAGCCTTTGTGATTGATGTGTTTACTTACGTCTTTGTCATCATGATTTCACTGATTGCGGTTGCCAATGTATTTAACACGATCTCCACGAATATCCGGCTGCGCAGACGGGAGCTTGCCATGCTCCGATCGGTGGGAATGTCCGGCCGTGATTTTAATAAAATGATGACTTATGAGTGTGTTTTTTACGGAATGTGGACACTTTTCACCGGCCTGCCGCTGTCTGCAGCCGCCTCATGGCTGATTTACAGAGGTCTGGCATCCGTGGAAAAAATGGAGGATTTCCATTTTGTATTTCCCTGGCGCGGTATGGCGGCCAGTGTGTTCAGTGTACTCCTTATTGTCTTCATCACAATGATGTATGCCGTAAGCCGGTTAAAGAGAGAAAACATTATTGACGCGCTGCGCGATGATATGACTTGATTGGGAATCAGAGGATCCGTTTTCCTTCCTGATTCAGGAACAGGAGCAGCTCTTCAAAGGGCAGCGGCCTGCTGATTAAATACCCCTGAAGGTAATGGCAGCCCATTTCTGCCAGGCTTCGGGCCGTCCGTATTGTTTCCACTCCCTCCGCCGTCACCTGAAAGTGATTCGCTCCGGCAAAGTCAATGATGTTCCTGACAAGGGGCTTTGCCAGGCGCTGGTTATCCATGGCCCATACAAGCTCTTTGTCCAGCTTTATAACATGGAACGGCATCCGAAGCAAACGCAGAAGCCCCGAATAACCTTTACCAAAATCATCGATAGCGATTGAAATACCGATGTCATATAGCTCCCGGACTGTCTGCAGAAAGCTTGTCTCATCCGGCAGTCCCGCGCTTTCACTGACCTCCATACAGATCTGGCCGGGACGGACTCCGCCCGTAATTAAGGCTGTTCCTACTTTACGGGCGAGTCCCGGTTCCATACAGGTTGACGGCGACAGATTAATATTAATTTTCTCTATCCCGTACCTGTTAAGCTCCGGAAATGCATGGCAGGCCTGGCAAAACATCCACCAGTCTATCTGCCCGAGGTCTCCGCTCTGCTCGGCCTGCTGCACATAATGTTCGGTATCAAAGAATCCGGCATCGCCGTCGCTGACCCGGAGCAGTATCTCTACTTCGGTTATCCTTTTTTTCCCTACATGGTAAATCGGCTGGTACCAGCATTCCATGCCGGAAGCGGCAATCACGAAGCTTTGCGGCGAGGCCGCATTCTTTACTGACATAATTATCACCTTATCTTTCAGTACAACAGCAGCGCGTTATTAACATAATAATGATTATGTGGT
>UMIC01034474.1_pt1 | contig 11857 bp, 14 predicted proteins | sample 1965681 | NCBI WGS metagenome assembly UMIC01 (sample SAMEA4836114, study PRJEB28245) | human gut metagenome | biome: gut microbiome; material: fecal sample | place: Denmark | collected 2008
TACCGTTGGCAGCAACACCGCTGGCAAGGTAAAATATCAAATATTTGATATGACCCAGCGCCTTCTCCATCTTCTCGCCAAGCACCAGCAGAACCAGCATATTATTTGCCAGATGGCTGACTCCGAAGTGCAAAAACATGGCAGTAAACAGCCTGTAATACTCTCCACCAAGGATGACAAACGGCGCAAATACCGCACCATGTTTTACCATGAATACGCCATCCTCCGTGGAGCCGATGGCCTCCAGATACAGAAATACCAATGCGTTGACTGCTGCCAGCGCAATATTGACATATGGCCTGTTCCTGTTTATACCTGTAACCATCCGTATTCCTCACATCCTTAATGATATATAATCTTAGCATACTTTAAAGGACTTGTTAAGTGGCTTTGACGCAATAAAGTTATTTTTTATGCCCCCACCCCTTGCTATCCGCTATTTCCGCAACCAAAATCATACTATTGTTTTAAGATAGAAAGTACATACAGGACTGCTCTGTGCAGCTAATAAAAAACATATCCGCAGTCAGCCATAAATATCTGGTCTCCCGGCTCCAGCTGTGTTGTCTCGTTTGCCTCCAGCAAACGGCCTCTGACCCTGGTGCCATTGGTAGAGTTAAGGTCTGTTACAGTATAACGCCCATTATTTTCATCTAATCTTATGTGAAAGCGGCTTACTGTATCTTTAAGCAGCACATAATCGGCTAAATCCTTGTGTTTGCCAATCACAAAGGGAAAATAGGATATTACAATGTCTTCATCCGAACCGTTGAGAGCGGATAAGCGCCGTACCTCTTCCCCTTCTGCCGGCCGCTCTGATAAAAGAACAGTCTGAAAGGATTCTTCGGCACTGTTTTGTGGGATTTTTTGGGAATATTCATTTATTTTCATTCGTATACACGGGAGAAGGCTGAATGTCCAAATCCTCATCTTCGTCCTCATACAAAATTCTCCATGGGTCCTGCTCCTCGCCTGAGTCTGTATCATCTCCATTGTCAGCCCTATGCCCATTGAACAGCCCGTATATATTGATGGCTGATAATATAACCAGTAAGCCTCCGTCTATTGCTGCTAACATTTTCCAATTATCGAAGACCGCTGTCATCCCTCTGAACAGCCACAGCGCCAATGGACAAAGAACTGCCACTGACAGCCATAAAATAAACTGCCGTATAAAAATGTTTCCTTTCCTTTCATCCTTTTCCTTCTTTTCCAGGTCCTTCCCCCCGTCCTCCCCCTGTTCTTTCTTCGTTTTCACACTATTTTCTCTGCCTTGCCCTGTATCCGCCTCTTTCCCCTGTTTCTCTTCATCTTTTCCCTTTTGTTCCTTCTCCCAATTATCCCTTCCCTGCACGCCTCCCTTCTTCACAAAATCTTCTTCCTGCTCCCTAAATAACGCTCTTTTCTTCCCCTTCCGCCGTTCTGACGCAATCAGCCCCAGCAGATCGTCCATCCCGCAGTTTTCCTTAAGGCTTTCCTGATAAAGCCCATAAGCCAGGACGACACACTCCCTGTCTTTATGGTTTATCCTCTTCAGAATGTATTGCAGAAGGCGGCTCAGTTTCTCCTGAAAATCACCCTGAGCGCCGGGAACCAGGCACAAACCGGTCTGGAACAGTTCCGGCTCCACATAAATATATTCCGGTTCCAGCAAAACACCGCCTGCGTCTAAAAGATATTCCTCCATACCATTCAATGCTGTATGTATCTGAATTAATAACTGGCATATCTCATCCCCGGTTATAAAACGGGTCTCCAGAAGGCGGCTTAACGGTTGTCTGGAGGTGATGTCATAACAATACGAAGGCCGTCCATCCTGATATGTTATGTACATCCTCAGCAGCCCGCAAATCTCATTGTGGGCCAGCATTCTGGCTTCATATCCGGCTGTGGTCTCTGCCATCCCCGCTACCAGGTAATTGCGTTTTGCTTCTCTCCTGTAGCTAATTTCCATCTTCTTTGACCAGCCCTTCAATTAAAGTAATCTTGCGCAGGAATATCTCCGGCCGGAACCTTCCCGCCTCAATCTCCCTTTTCCATTTCCCATCTCTGCTTACTCCGTATATCCTCTGTCCTTTTTCCTTTATCATCAGATTGCAGTCAGTAAAAAACATGAGACGGCCCATATGTTCCTGTGCCCCGGACACAGAGGCTTCCAGTTCCCGCACGCTTCCATGACGTCCCTTTTCCACCGCCTCATGCAGACCCATGGCGGCCTTGGTCTCATCATGAATACGGGCTGCCTGCTGGAGCATCACCGATACGGACAGCAATACCATGGCCATAATCCATGCCGCCTCAACTGTAAGACTTGCCTTAAGCGTTTTTTCTTTCATATGAACATCACCCCGATTCCCGCCGGGATCAGAAACGGAAGAAGAGGAATGCGAAGCCTTCCCCTGTCTGTTCCCTGCAGAATCCCTTTAAACATCAAAACCACGGATAGCAAAAAGCATACACCTAAACCGCCTGCCAGCAAAACCAGATTTTTCACTGCCCCCAGATAAATGCCTGATACCAGAAAGAACCATCCGTCCCCTTTCCCCACAGCCTCGTTTGTTATCCGGGACAGAAGAAGCAATCCTCCTCCTACAGCCATGGCCATGGCTGTATCTTTAAACTGACCCGTTATAAAACCAAACGGCAGATGGGAGACGGAAATCTGATATCTGACTGCTGCCTCCAGCATAATATACATACATCGCACAACGGCTCCTGCGGCTCCCGATATCACAATCAGGCTGAGCTTTATCCTGTGATTCCTCATATCCTGCCACGCTCCAATTAACAGCATCATAAGGAAACCGCAGCGCAGCATTACTCCCGCTATTTCATGCCATACTGTTAACTGTTCTGACAAATCACCATTCAATATCCCCAACAAGCGGCACCCCCGTCTCCCAAATTATTTTCCTATGCAATAAGAACACTCCCCAAAATATTCCACCTGAGACAATGGAACTGCCTGAACATACGCAATGATGGACCGGCAGCTTTTAGACAGATGATAGCTTGTGCCGTATGGCATGACATACACCGTACCAGCGCTCCCCATACTGCCGCTCCCTGTACCTCCGTTCCCTGTACCTCCTTTCCCTGTACTTCCGCTCCCCGCGCCACAAGTCCCGCAGGGAGAATACCTTCTCCCCGATTCATTCCGCAGTTCCCCAACAGTACCAAAATCCACCGCTTTTAAATCATTGTAAAGATAATGGCAGGTCCTTAAGCGGTGGTAACGGGTGGAATTTTTCCCGATATATACTGTTTCGTCCTCTTCTCCATCCCCATCCCTGCCGCCATCTCCAAAACGTCCCCCATCCGCTCCGTTCCACATTCTGCGGCTGCATACCTGTTCCACGGGAATGCTGTTGATTCCTAATACGGAAAAGGGAAGACGCATCCGATATCTCATCACTATATGGACCATTTCATCCGTCCCTATATCCGTTCCCTCAAATGATACGGCTTCCACCCACTCTCTGTTAATCCCTCCCTATATCCTGGCTGAAGCATATGCTGCTGCCAGGACAGAAGATGCTGTATCCTCTGCCCTCCCCACATCCACCTCTGCACCGCCCTCCTCTGCAGTGCGGAAACAGTATTCCACATAGGCATGCTGACTCAGTTCCTCCCCCACGGATTCCATTACTGCCTGTATCTGTCTCTGGCGGTCCAGCATCTTCATAGGCATAATGAGACAGAAACATAAGAACAGGAACAGGGACAGACTGAGTGCTGCCTCTATGGACAAACTCCCCTGCATCTGACAGGAGCTCCATGATAATGCCCCTTTTTCATGGGACAGTCGACAGCGCATACGTACTTGGAGAGGTGCGGTTGCATTTTTATTTGCTGTTTTGTTATCTGGACAATACGATTTTAATTTTATATTCTGCACCAGAAAAAAGGGCATCATCATGAACCTCCTTTCCCCATTTCTGAAATCTTAGCAGCTCTTATTTCTATGGTATCTACGGACTTTTGTAATCTTCCAGGTAACTCCCGGCTACAGCCATGCGCGTGTCATATGCGTAACCCTCCTCCCGCTCCTGACTTTTCCACAATCCATTTGAAAAAAACACATGTTTTCCACTGACAAGAGCTTCCGCATTCACCGTACATACACAGTTTGCCAGAGAAAATCCCGGCTGTTTCCTTGCTGTAACAACCTGCATTACATCCATCATCCGGTAAACCAGGTCCGTATCATAACCTCCGAAAATAAGTATCCGGAGATAACCTTTATAATCAGTTCCACTTCCATTCCCATCCCCTCCTTCCCCATCAATCAAACGCCCGCTCCTTCCCATCTCCAAAAGTCCTGCCAAATCCATTTTCCAGTCGGAGGCCGTCTTAATGACCGGTACCCTTTTTCCCTCCAACAGGCACCGCACATCCAGCAGCGCCTCACCAAGGGCCCACACTGCCATGATAAAAAATGCCACCACCGATACAAGAGGCAGTATCCCCGTCCCTCCCACTATGGTCAGAGCCAGACTCCGTGCCTCCTGGCGTTTTCCGGAATCTGACAGGATATGTACCAGATTGAGCCCTTCCCTAAAGGCAGCCAAACGCGCCGCCACACCGCTTAAGTTATCCTTATCCTTCTCCTTTCCATGAATGATGTATTCCAGCTCATAAAACTCCCCCTTCTGCATCTCCTTTTTAAACCCCTTAAAAAAGCGTATATCATATTCTCCTATAATCAGACGCTGTATCAGCGTCCTGACTCCGGTCAAAAAGCCGGTGCTTTTGGAATCTCCACCGCCGTCTGTTTTCCTCTGGACAGACGGTGTGCCGGAAAGCCTGATGTCTGTGCCGGAAACAACGGTTCCTTCCGGCAATACCAATTCCAGCATCCCTTTTCCTGCCATATTGGCTACCTGTTCCAGAAAACCTTCCTTTTCCTTATCGCGGACCCCGAATTCCACCCCCAGCGAGAGCATACCATACTGGGACCAGTGCTCTCTCACCGGCTGCCACAAGGCGGCCTCGTCCAACTCATCGTCCTCATCCTCCGGCTCCCAGTTACTGATATACTCCATTACCTCCTCGGCCATATCTATCATTTCCCCAATCCACCGAATCCTGTCTCGGCTCAGATTTGTCAGCGCCTCAACCTCCCTGCGGCGCTGTTCGTCCTGGGCCGCATATGACTCATACTGGCTGATTTCCTCCTCCAGGGCAGCCCGCACATCGTCACTCAGGTCCTTGGTTTCCTCCAAAAACCGTTCTCTGCTGTCTGTCAGCTTCTTATACAGTTCATCCGCCCTTTTCTCATACGTCTTTACCTGCTCTGGAAGCCGTTCCAGTTCCCGTATCATTTTATTGGTCTGGGATACGAAACCGCCTCCATCCAGCCGGTCCAGGCAATCCTTTCCCTGTTCCCACCGTTCCCTCTGGGCCAGAAGCGTACTGTTAATTGTCTCCAGCGCCTTTTCCACTCTCACAGCTTCCCTGGAATGGGCGGAATACAATTCCGACACGCGGTTAACGCTGTTTCCCTCCTTCCAGGCCCCCGACAGCTCTATTGCACCTGCTTCATCCAGCTCGTCCCAATCTACATCCAGCAGCCCATACTTCATATAATCCAGTATTTCCTGTTCAAAATATCTCCCGTCTCCCTGGGTCAGACCCGTCATATCGGTTATCCGGATCTGGTCCGCCTTCATAGGATACCAGTTGCCGGCCTCCATATAGGGCCTCATAAATTCCCTGAGCTCCTTCTCCAGCGTCTCTGCTTTGTCATACTCAAGGCCCAATATCCGGTATTTATCCCACAGTTCCCGGTGGTACTGGGCCATAAGGGAATCTGCGGATGAGTCCACTGCCATCCGCAGATAGCATCTGGCGCCTGCTGTGCGGGCCGATTCCACGACCACGCACAGCAGCGAGCAGACACTGAACAGTATCATTGCCAGGAATACCGTAATCTCACCTTTCCTGCACATTAATACACCTCTTTTGACTGGCTGTTTATCTCCTTAAAAATATTTTGCAGCAGGGTTGTTATCTGCTTTTTAAAGATAATGACCAGGCCTATGAGAACGACTAATACCAACACCAGCTCAATCACCCCCACACCCCGTTCATCCTTCCAGAACTCCCTTAATTCTTTTCCTAATTCCATGGCTCTCCTCCTTATGCTTTACTTGAATTCCATCAGCGCCGGAACAGCTATCATAACCATGACCACTGACAGTAGTATGAACAGCGGAAGCAGCAGTTTTGTTCCAGCTTCCTCCCCCAGGCGCCTGGCCTGATGTTTTCTCTGTTCAAATGCATCTGTCATCTCTGTACGCAGCAGATTCTTAAGATTCTTTGAACCGTTTTTACGGTTTTGTTCCAGCAGACCTCCCAACTTCATATAAGACTGGAGTCCACACCGCCTTCCAAACTCCTCAAATGCACTCCCCTCCGGCACTCCCCCCTTCATCCGGCAGCTGGTCTCATACATTTCCTCATAGACATACCGTTTCCTGCGCCTTCCCTGCTCCACCATCATGTTATATTCCAGGGCAATCTTATCCCAGGCCGTCCGGATACTCATACCGGCGCCCAGAAAAATGGTCAGCCTGGACAATACCTCCGGGTAATCCAGTGCCAGCTGGCGTTTCCTCGCCTCTGCCCTGTTTTGCAGCCCGGCCCGGTCCTTTAGAAAACATAAGACGGCTCCGGCCGCTCCCAAGCCCATCACCGGAACAAAGACAGACTCTTCCGGCAGACTGTATTGCAGGCTCCGTCCCTGATACTCCTTAGGAAGCTTCATATAAGCTGTAGTGGACTGCAGTTCATCCTCCTTCTTGAGAAACTCGGCAAATGCCGCCTCCGTCTGTTCCTGTTCCGTAAGCACCGGTGGCTTTACGCACACGGACAGTTCATATTCCTCCGGCCATTTCCCCTCTGTCATACGCACATGCAGGTTGATTCTGATTCCCTGCTCGTCAATCCCCCTCTGTTTCATCTCATGGACATGCAGTTCACCAAAAGAATCCAGAAGCTCCGGCTCATCCGATTCCCACCTGAGCCTTATTCCATAGCTGTCCAGATATGTAAGCAGGTTCAAATCCTGCCTTACATCCTCAAGAGACGGATTATTTCCCAATATAAGCTTCGGAAGCTGTTCCATCACAGCCTCGTACGCCTTAAGGGCCTCCTGTTTCGTATATACCCGTTCTGACAGAACCATTTCCACAGGAACCGCCTTCTCCTCAAGACCCTCCACCATCAGGCTGTATGTCTGATTCCCCTGTCCATAGCTTCCCCTGGCCAGGGTATTGCCTTCCAAAAGCCCGCTGTCTGTGCGCTGCCACAACTGTGCCGCCATTCCCAAGAAAAGGCCGGCTGCCAGGCATATAATCTGTTTCCGCCCAATCCGGGCCCAAAGCCTCCCCCCAGGTCTGTTTCTAATCCTTATCGTCCGCTCCACCTGCCTTTCACACCTCAATGTCCAGTATCTTCCCGGCCATAACCAGCGCGCCCGCATAGGCTGCCAGACACATGGTCATCACTCCCCGGCCCATCCAGGTGCCGTACATCACGCTGAAAAATCCAGGGGATGTAAGATCAATGTAGAGTACAATCAAAAACGGTATCAGATTCATGATTTTCTGTTCAAATATCCTGGAAGCAAGCATGGTGTGTATCTCCTCCTTAACCTGCACCTTATCACGGATAATTCCAGCCGTCTGGCGGATGATTTCCACCAGCTCACCTCCGCTTCGTTTAGCCGCGGACAGTACCTGGGCAAAATTATCCACATCCTCCAGTCCGCTGCGCCGGCCAAAATCCATGAACAGCTCTTCTGCCGGGCGGTTCATCCGGATTCCATCGCACAGGATCCGGAACTCCTCTGTAATCATCTCCCTCTTTCCAAACAGTACTTCCAGCTCCTTTATGCTGAGGGCAAGTCCATTTTCCAAGGAATACCCCGCGCTGAGAAAGGAGGACAGCACCTGGATTCCCTCCTTAAACTGTAATTCCAGCCGCCTGGCCCTCTCCTTCTTTAAATCCTCCCTCCGATATAAAGGATAACAGGCTCCAAAGGGTATCAGAATCAGGAACACCACCGCACTGCGGTAAAATACATAGGAGGCCAGCCCGCAGGCCCCTATCCCGCAGGCGCCGTATAACAGCCACTCCCTGGCTGTAAGCCGGTAGGTGCTGTAATCCACTCTGTCGGGAGGCCGGGCTCTGGGAGCCCTCTTTTCCGGTTTGCTCCTGGCAATCTCCTGCCTAACCAGGTCCCGTCTGTGTCCCGGCCCTTTTCTGACGAAGCCGGTCCTCCTTCCCGTCATATTCAAACAATGGCTCCAGTTCCACCTCTCCATTTTGCAAACCTCCTATTCTCATAATGGATAAAACTCTTCTCTTTCCATCCTTCAGCCGTCCCAGATGGACCATGATGTCCAGAGCCGACACAATCTGGTTCCTGATTGCCGCCAGCGGAAGGTCTGCCGCCATCAGCACCATGGTCTCCAGCCTGCTTATCATGTCCCGCGGGCTGTTTCCATGACCCGTGGAAAGACTGCCGGGATGGCCTGTGTTCATGGCCTGGAGCATATCCAGGGCCTCTTTTCCTCTCACCTCGCCCACTACGATTCGGTTGGGGTTCATGCGCAGGGCCGCCTTGATTAGCTGGCTCATGGTAATTTCCCCTTCCCCCTCCGTATTGGCGTTTCTTGTCTCCAGGCGCACAAGATTGGGAACCTGCGTTATCTGCAGTTCAGCAGAATCTTCAATGGTAATTACCCGCTCACCGGAGGGTATGAAGGATGACAATGCGTTTAGGAATGTGGTTTTCCCGGAGTTTGTCCCTCCGCTGATGAACATGTTGCATCCCTCCTCCACCAGCTGCTCCAGAAAGCCCGCGGCCTCCGCGCTTATGGCTCCGAAACGAATCAGCTTTTCCATGGTAATCGGGTCCGGGAATTTCCTTATAGTTACAACCGGACCATCCAGGGCCACAGGCGGAAGCACCACATGGACTCTGGAGCCGTCCTCCAGCCTGGCATCCACCATGGGAGAGGATACATTCACCACACGGTTGACCCTGCTTACAATCTGTTGTATGATATCCTCCAGCTGTTCCGGCTTCTCAAATTTCCTGTCCCATAATTCCATCCTTCCGTTTTTCTCCATAAATATCTTTCCTGCTCCATTAACCATGATTTCCGATACGGAGCTGTCATCAATAAGCTCCTGCAGGATATCCAGACGGCGGAAGCTGTCAAAGAGGCTGCCCCGCAGCCAGAGCCGCTCTTTTAACGGCAGGAACATTTCCTGTCCCATGTCTCCTATGGCCCTGTCAATCATCTCCATCAGTTCCCCGTCGTCCATATGGTGACTTTCCTGCAGCTCTTCCATGATGCGTTCCCTTATGACCCACCGGACACCTTCTCGGTTCCTCCTCCTTGTACTCTCCCTCTCCTCCATGGCTCACGCCTCCTTCCTCACAGCTTCCTCCTCATTGCTCCTACACCCCCTAGCTCTCCGGCTGCTTACCGTTCAAAAGCTGCCTTACATAATCCCCCATCTCTCCCCATGTCAGCTGTTCCAGGTACCCCTCCCGCCTCATAATACCTGTATGTCTGGGCAGTCTCAGTTTCTGAATCCTGTCCCTGACCCCGGCATCGTCTGCTTCCTCCAGGTATTCCTCAAATTCCTCTATCTTGGCTGCTGAGATATAGTCCTCCCTGACCGGCATATACACCACATCACACATGGAGAGAATGGGAAGTGATCCCCTTCCCATCTGGCCCACGTCCACCACCAGCCTGTCATAGCCGCTCTCCCTCGCAATCCTGTCTATGAGCTGCGCCATGTCCTCCGGCGCCACCTGGCTTAGGTCCTCCGCATATCTCACCGGAGGTATATAATCCATACTTCCCCAGTTGCTGATCATAGACTTTAGCTTCATCCAGTTATACCCTCCCTGCCGGTACAAATACAGCACATCCGATAAATCGGCCTTGTACTCACTGTTAATCAGCCTGTAAAGCCCTGAATATTCCTCCAGGTTTAGATACAGCACCGTCTCCTTTTTTGCCATCACCTGCCCTATGGTTAGGGCCAGCGAGGACTTAAAGCACCGGTTCACAGGGGAATATATGCCCATGACCAGGGCCCTGGTCCCAAGAAGGGCCAGCGACGGCTCCACAGGCCGGCTGCAGTAGGAAGCCAACACCTCACGCATGATACAGTCTCCGGACTGGTACTTGTAGATGGACGGAAATACATCCAGCCCATCCACCAGCTCCCCGTCACACAGGACCATGACCTGCTTTGCCTTCACATCCCCCACCAACGCCCGGGAGCACTCATCTACCAGCAGGATTTCTATGGGATGTTCTTCCCCATATTCTCTGAGCCTGTCCAGGCTGGAAAACGCCATGGCTGTAAACGGAATCTTTTCCTTCTGATTCACATAATCCGCCAGCCGTTCCCCAAAGGCGGGGTCAGCGTCATAGACTGCCAGAATCTTTACCATATATTTACTCCTCACCTCGTTTCTGCCTGGCGCATATGCGCCTTAACACCCATCACTCATCCCTTCCACATCACTGTAATAAGAGTCCCCGCAAAAAAACAGGCTCCCAATGGAATTACGCACTTATATCCATCCCGCTCCGGGCAGTAATACGCCTCTATTTCTTTACTCTGAATCAAACGCCTGATATAGGCAGTCAAATACAAGAATCTCTGACAGACGCTGCCCTCTCGCAGCATCTTTCCGAGAGCCAGAACAGCTCCCAGACACAAGCCAATCACCACGGACCAAAATCCTCTTTCCAGGCCAAAACAGCCTGCCACAAGGGCCATAAACTTAATATCCCCGGCTCCCACCATCCGCAGCAGGAAAAATGGGAAACCGGCTGCAGCCGCCAACACCAGCCCCATTATAAAAACAACAACGCCTTCAGCCGCGGCTGCCCAAAAGCCAACGCTTCCCGCTCCGGACACGCAGGCCTCCGCCGAAACAGCCAGTCCTGCCGCTGCCACGGCCTCCAGGGCCCTGTTAGGTATCCGGTAATACCTGATATCCATAAAGGCGCAATAGGCCATCATGCCATACAATGCATATGACATAAAACAATGTAAACTGAATACGCTCCCCCCTTTCTCCGTTCCATCTTTCACTTATTTCTGAGGAAATTTCTGCCTGAGCCAGGCAACGCAAAAATAATGATGTAAATAAAACCATTGAGATAAATCAGACTGTCATGAAATAGACTGTGTTGGATGTTGTTCCATTATGAGGGATTTTCCGGCAAATGTCAAGGGTGAATTTCAGCGAGTTTTATGCATTTCATTTCCGATTTCCTTGACCTTCCTCTCTATACATGGTAAAATGAAGTTGGTTCAAATTTTTAAACCAAAGGAGGAAATGGCAGATGACAACTGCCCAGGAATTACAGAAACGTTTTCATGCCTGTATGCCGCTGTTCATTGCCCTGGGCGATGAGATGCGTCTGTCCATCATAGAGGTACTGACAGAGGAAGCCCTTGACAGCAGGCAGACACCTGGCCCCACCCATTTCGAGCAATACGGTCTCAATGTAAACGAAATCACCAGACGGACCAGCCTTTCCCGCCCGGCCATATCCCATCATCTCAAGATACTAAAGGAGGCGGGAATCGTAGGCGTACGCCAGGAAGGAACGGCCAATTATTATTACCTTACCCTGAGGGAATCCAACCGCCGGCTGATGGAACTGGGTTACAGACTGGAAGAATTCCTGTATTGAGAGCCTGTATTAAAATTTAATTCCGCAGGCCATACATGCATAAGATGGCATTTTCCAGATATACTACTTCTATCAATATCTGGGAGATGAAGCATATGTTTGACATCATG
>UMIC01008939.1_pt1 | contig 11785 bp, 7 predicted proteins | sample 1965681 | NCBI WGS metagenome assembly UMIC01 (sample SAMEA4836114, study PRJEB28245) | human gut metagenome | biome: gut microbiome; material: fecal sample | place: Denmark | collected 2008
ATTCCAAATGGAGGATCGAGCAAGTATAATTCTTCACGTAATGCTTCTTTTTCTAATCGAGCTTCTTCTATTAAGCGTTGTCCATCAATCGTAACACCGCCAGGAAGCATCATACCTTGGTGGCGTGCTAAAATTTGACCATTCAATTCTTTAGCTAAAGCAGTAGCATAGTCTTTCACCCAACGATTATTGTAAGCACCTTGCTTAACATTTGGGTCTTGACCAACAACACGACCAACTAAATTGTGGTCTGGGTTATTATATCGTTCAGATAATGACCAGCTATCTTGTGGACCGACTGTTCCATATCCTACTGTATTTCCAACCATTTTATTAGTATCAATGCATGATTTAGTCCAGCTTTCTACGATAATTAAATCATATTTTTGGAAGTTTCCCATGACTTTGAGCTGTTCATTTGCTGAATTAAACCAAAAGTCTGGAATAGGAGAGAGCATATCTTGCATCATTCCCATATAACTGGTAAGTTGAGCAAAATATCCTAAATCAGCTCCAAAGGCATTTGGTCCATAAAATCTATTACAAGACGTTCCCATTCCGCCATTAATACCAGCCATTCCTAAAAGAAAGTCAGTAAACCACGGATATGTAGCATTTCCATCCATAGATGTTATTGACCCAATATTTGTGCGTAAAATGCGGGTTACTGCAAATACGTTGGAACCTCTTAAATCGAAGACTCCGGTTTTATATTTTTCTTCGTCATCTCCTACATAAAATACATGAAAACCTTTGTTAAGTCCATCAAAATGGTATTCACCGTATAATTCTAGGGCACGCTGGATGCAATCGTAGATTTGATCGGGTGTTAACTCAACATTAATAATCGGAGCCCCTAAACGTCTTAGAATGACATCTTTGAGTTCCTTTGGATTCTGAGAATTATATCCTGACATTTAAAATCCTTTGGGGCCTTGCGGCCCCATGTTATGCTGGTGATAAAAAGGTAGAAAGTAGTACCCATTCGCCGTCTTTACGAACGTAAGCTTGCCCATCTCTTGGAGCTTCAGGAATATAACCCGCTTCTTGTAGAGATTGAACGCTGCTCTGTAAAGAGGATATATCGTCTTTAGCTGTATTTACTTCCTGCGTGACTGCCGCAATATTAGTTTCATTCGTTTTTATAGAATTAGTTAATCCTCGTTCTTCAACAGTTGATCCGTCAGGATTATTTCCATTTATAAGTGAAGTGAGTTCAATAACTTGGCCTTTAATTCCTGTTTTATTATTTCCTATTTCGACCTGTATATTTTGAACATTATTGTTTAAAACTGAAACTTCTCCTTCAATCACTGAAACTTTATTTAATAGAGACCCAGAAGGAGATGGCTGTCCTCCGCTAGAGTCAGTTCCAACAATTTGATTTAACCACGAAACATTCGCTCTTAATCCAGACGAAGTGTTTTCACCAACAATTCCGTTTAAAGACTCAATAGAAGTTGTGTGATTTTTAATTTTTCCTTTAATACTAGAAGGAATATCATCTGAACCAATAGAAGTTTCAATAGATGTTAAGCGCTGTTTAACGCCTTCACTCTGATTTAATTCATTATTAATAGCTTCAATGCTACTTTTGTTATTATTAATTTCTGTTATTATAGAAACATTTTCTGGATATCCAATAGAAGATTTAATTTCTGCTATATCAGAATTTATTAAAGACTGTTTATCATCTATAATGCTTAATCTATTATAAATATTTGGCCCAAAATCTACTGGTTTATTACCAAGTTCATCGCGTAATTTACCAACTTCAACCGTCAATGATCCTACGTCAGATTCAGTAAATTTATTTTCTAATTCACTTAAACGAATGCCTTGTGAAGATAATAATGTACTATTTGTTATTATTCTATGTTTCATTCCTGTGCTAGCATTACCAACAACAGGAAGACCGTTAATGTCTTGGCCAGAATATTGCCCTAGTTCTTGTTTAATCCACAATAAATCATTTCTAATTGTTCTATAAACAGAATTTTCTTCATCATTAAATGGACCTATATCAGCAATAATTTTGTCAACTGTATTATTAGTTCCAGTTAATATATCAGTGTGTTCATTAGTAAGTGTCTTTAAATTTGATATGTCATTTTTATTAACACTGATCTGCGATAGTGCTTCTATATCTCCTGATACATCTAAAACTCCTTGAATTGTTTTTTTAATATCTTTCTGCGATGTTTCAATGGCAGTTTTAAGAATTCCTATATTTTCGTCAAGAACCTCAACATTTTTAAACACGGAAACAATTGGTCTATTCATTGATCCATCGTTTCCATACTTAGTGCTAGCTCCTAGTATTTCTTCACCATTTTTAATCCATGAAATACGTTCCTGACCTTCATCAGGAACGCTATCAACAAAAGGTAAATCTTTTAATTCAATCATTTGTAATCCTTAGTAATGAACTTTAATAATATAGTTTAATGATATATTCCATGGTCTAGTTTCATAACCAATTAATCCTTCACGATTAAGTGTACCAAGGGCATCTCTCGGTCCGCCTAATTCAAATCCATCATTAGTGAAGTATGAAGCATTATCCCAGTCGGCATGTTTTCCAGTTCCAAGATATCCTTGATGAACAGACGCGCCAAATGGGCCTTCACTTCTGATATATTCCCCCCAACCACCGGCGTGTTTATGGTATGACATTTGTTGTGCCTGGACACCACCAACATGCATTCCGTCACATCCTACACCAAGTCTATCCTTTCCATAACCATCTTGTCCTCGTTGATTTAAAATATGACCGCCAGTACCGGCTCCTCTGACGAAAAGACCTCGCATATCAGGAATACCAGGATTGTTCCTATCACCACCAAATCTTGATCCAACTACGTTTCTATAATCAGGAAATTGGTCACCTGACACGGTTCCACCATGACACATAATCCAACCTGGAGGTGCTGAATCACCTGCAAACATCATAATAGTCCCAACTGGAATTCTTTCGGACGCATATCTTTCAGTGGCAACAGGTTGATCGCCATTTTTCCACATTCCGCCGCGCGACCAAATTCCGTTTGCTGTAAGATGGTCTAAATTTAAAGAACCATTAATAGTTTGTCCACCACGAGTATTAATTACATCTGCGTTCCATGCTAATGCTCCAGAACTATCACCTTCAGGGGCAATACCGGCTTGCGTCGTTAATTTAACTACTCCGCGCATAGAACCAGTAGCTCCTCGACCATTTAGTGTTTCACCTGTTACTGCAACATCTCCCAAATTACTGTTAATTTCCGATTGTGTTCCTAAACGTATAACACCCTTATATTCTTGTGTTGCAACAGAATTCATAAAGGTATACGGGGAAATTGCATATCCTTCGCGGAGAGTTCCTTGACGAGTTTGCGCAACAGTAGATAATTGAACTACTCCTCTCACCGATTCTGTTGCAGTGTCTTCTGAAGGAGCTATTTGTGAAATTAATTTTATTGCAAGTTTTTGGGTTTTTAATGGAGTCATTGCCGTAGTATCATCTACGCCGGCCAAAGCTGCAGGTGTAGATGATATTTTAATAACCCCGTTTGATGACTCAGACGAATATCTATTTTGGAACACATCGTCAGTATGGTATTTCAGTTTTTGTGGCGTTATTGATGAATTATTATCTGATCCTTCTAATGTTTCTTCATTTGTTGAATAGCGCGTTAAACCATACTTAGTTTCAGTAGCATTTGGATACAATAATCTTGTTGCTAATGTAGCTGGGGTAACGATTTTAGAATTATTAGTTCCATCTAAAACCTCTTGTTCTGACGCAATCATTGCTATTCCTTTAACTTCCATAGTTGCATCAGGAATACCATTTACGCCGATATTGCTTATTTTTGATAATGCAGACTGCACTGTCGTAACAGTGTCAGGAAAATTCGATCCTACTGGATCGAATTTAACATATTTTGATTCATTTGATACGTGCTGATATGTATTGTTACTCATGCTATTCTCTCAAAATAATAAAATACTGTAGGTTGTGTGTGACTATCTAGCGTGACAGTTTGCGCACCTAATAATTGCCAAGTTCCGTACCCAGGTTTAGAAGGAGAAATTATTTCCTGTTTGAAAGTAATTCCTTTATCAGAGTATTGTTCTAAGATATGTTCTTGGTTATCTAAATACTTAACTTGTATTTTATTTCCTATGGTAGGATGGTCTTCAAACGAATCAATTGCAATAAATTTTACAACCATTTCCTGTAGAGCTATTCTAACGGCACTAGTGAATTCGATTGAAGTCATTCCATTAGTAGCTTTAACTGGAATACCAAACATGTTAACAATAACTGGATCACCTGGTTTGGCTGAAGTATCAGTAACGGTTCCTTCAAATGACCAATAGTCTGTTTGTTGCACGCCAGTAGGAGATACGCCGCTTATATTAACTAATACAGCTCCAACCTGTTGCTCTGCCATATTTCTAACATCATTGATAGCAGATTCTACATTCGGGTCATAAAAACCTTTTGCTATTTGTGAAATTGTTACAGCGCCTACTGGCTGATTATTCATAACCGAAATATCATTTTTCTTAGTTCTAAAACCAAGAAAATCTGCTAAGCGGGAAATAACTCCCGCTTTATTATTAAGTAAACTCATTATGCAATCCTTATCCAACGGTATACAGTAATAGACGGTTGAATATTACTAATATTAGCAGGAGGAGTATGTGAAGAGTTTGTTGTTGCGTAGTCTTCACGATATTTTGTATATATAGGACCAGTTTCGTCTGGGTCATATTGACAACCTCCAATAATAACTGATCCGTTTTCATCTTCAATTAAAACTTTTTCATCAGTTTTAGTCGCAGGAAGATTTGCGTTCTCAAGTGTCACCGATGTTGTTCCAACTGTTCCACCGGCAGTATGTGAAGGATTTCCGCTAGAATCTAAATCATTATTGTTTAAAGCAAAGTTTGGATCCGTAACATCATCATTCCATCCTACTAAAACTTGTCCTTTACCAAATAATTTCCATGAACCAAATCCCATATAAGTCACCGGATTATTTGGATTTATAGCATTTTCATAAATTGAACCTACAGGATAAATGCTATCGAAAATAGATGATATTGAATTATACGTTCTAGTATAAGAATCAACTTTTTCAACATTTGGCCAACCGATTTTATCAAAATCTGTTAAGGCTACATCCCCAGTAACTTCAGTAGATGATCCTTTACTAACATAACGGTCATCAGTTAATTCAATAATGTCATCTTTTTCTAAAAGAGTTCCTAAATCATTATTAAACCATGTTATAACGATTATATCACCTGATTCAAATTTTCTATCAAATAAAAGACTGACAGGTTTTCCATCTTCATATTCTATAGAATAATCTGTGTTTGATTCTTTCCATTCGCCACCAAGAGATATACATCCTTCTTGCGTATCTGAATTAGCGCCTTCGCACAAAAACAGAGGATACCCAGCTGTTCCAGCCTGTTGCTGTAAAATTCCATTAAAACGAACCTCAAGAGAATTAGGATTAATGGGTTCGCCAGGAATTAATCCAAAAGCTGAAAATGGAATTGATTTCATTGTTGATAAATCAGTAACGTAAATACTTCCTTCTAAAGAAGTCTTTGATGTTAGTTTTGAATCCAGTACTTTTATTTGGCGTCTTGTATATGAACTTCTCCATTGTGATACACCATCCATAAACGTTTCAATTTGAACAGTGTCGCCAATATTACAAGGCTGTCTTAACCTAATATTAAATCCATCAAGAGGAATTAATTCTCCTTCATTTTCCCCCGGAGAGCCAAAGTCACTGTTTTCACTAAATACATCGCCGTAATATAATTCGTTACCGCGGTGTTTTACTCTGATGTTATTGACATTATAACTAGTTCCATGGAAAACATCTAAAAAGTCTGTTTGTCCTTGAACTTCGACTAAAAATTCTTTACGTGCTACATTACTAATATCTGAACTAATAATTTTGTCAATTTGTTTGTTTTTGACATATTCCCAACGTCCTGGAGCACAATAAACTAACTCTAAATCGCTAAATTGAACATTAATTTCAACTGATGACGATGATCCTTTAATAGTATCACCAGAAGCGGCTACTAGAGTAACTGGATTAACATTCCATGTTGCAAATACATCCCTAGCTTTAATTACTTTATTATAATCATTAACGGTTCCTTTAGGAAGTTGTAGAGTTACTCTTCCAGATGAAGTGTTAATAGCATATGATTTTCCCCATTCTGCTGTTAATGTTTGTCCTGATGAAGCATTATAAGTTTTCCAGGCACCGGCTGAATATGGAACATCTCCATCACCAAGCTCGTAATAAAGCTCATCAAAGTTTTCATTTATTTTTATACCACCTTTACGCAGGTAGTCACCGGTACCATCATCTACAACATTACCGATATTAATATTTTGTTTCATTATTGAGCCACCCCGATTTTCTGCGTAGCGATAACTTTAACTGCTGCTCTCATACCGACAGTTGAAGAACTTATAGTTGCCGTTACATAATTTTCTTTAATACTAAATGCAATATTAGCGATTTCGTCTTCTTCTGTTTCATTTCCAACCCGCATGACAGCATATTCAGAAGAAATGACTTCTGAATTAACAGCATCTACAAGAATATTTATTTCTGCCGTTTTAATTTTTCTTCCATCTACCGATTGGCACGTAACTAACAATTTAGCCATATTGTATTCAGTGCGATGAAATAGTGGAATATCAACTGATCCGGATGTAGAAATATTCCATGTACCTTCAGCCGGTGATTCCTTTTGTCCAAACATACTTTCAATAGAATAATTCCAAACCGATGTAGAATTATCAGATGAAATACAGCGTAAAGTTACTTTACTATATGGGCTAGTTACTACTAAATTACCTGAAACACCTTTAATTGAATCAATAGCTTGAATTGTTAAAGGATTAGTAACTGATATTGATCCATTAGAGTTAATGAATTCAACACAATCGCCGAGTTCGCCTCTTTCAATAATAACTTTAACACCTACAGTAGAGGTATCAATATCATGTCTAGTGCCAACTTTCACTGGAGTTGCGTACTCTGTAATAGAGTGTTTTTGATAATACCCAGTAGCATGGATAATTTGACCATCTGCTCCAGTGCCATTTGCTACTGCCATTTTACGCTGATCGCCAAACGCATTATAAATTGCGTTAAAATCACTATTAATTTTATTACCACCGTCGAATAAGATATCACCAGTAGAAGCGTTACCAATTTCGCCGGTATCAATCAATTTCTTTGGTTCTTGAATGAACATAGCGGTTTCCTTATGAGTTTATAGTATTTATAAAGAAAAAGGGAGCCCATGGGCTCCCTTAATTTAAAATGTAAACAGAATATTGATTTCTTCTGTTTGATCCATTGCCATAATAATAGGTGGCCTATTTTCCATATAAATCATTTCGCCCGAATGCCTCATTAAATCTTCTGGGTCATAATAATCCTTTTCAGCTTTAACGTTTGGGTCATTTGGATGAGCTTTAGCTTCAAGAGGATTCGTGATTATTGATATTTGTCTAAATCCTTTATTTCCTGGCAATGCAGCTTCAGGAAAATAAACTGAATCTAAATATGCTTTAAAACGGATAGTATTTGCCTTAACACGGTAAATTAATCCAAAATCATCTTGCTGCCAAGTGAGATTATCTTCATACCCCCATCTAGTCGGGTCTTCTTTTAATTCCTCAGGCCAAGGAACCACGATATATTCATTCGTGCATCTATTTATAGATACATCAGGCGGAATCTCAAAAAGATATTCCCATACATACCCGTCCCCAGGTTCAATTGTTCCTTCAGCATCTCCTCGACCTTCAGGAGGAGTCATTGACCTAACAGAAGGTGTCCATTTTCCGCCTAATTTAAGGCATTCATCCTTATCAGTTAAAGATGCAATTGAACACATTCCAGTATCAGGAACATCTAAACAACGATATACTAACCAGCCTGCGCCTGATTCAGTAGCGTTGTAAGGAGCTGAGTTACACACTACAATATCGTTAATTCTAAATGTGTATGGATCCGGATATCTAGTATCTCCCCAATCTCGACGAGGAATAACTGCGTCAAGCATTGATGGAAGAACCTTTACTGTTCCCATCATATGCGTCCACATGTCAGTTACGCCTAATACAGAATCGGTTGGATAAGGTGGGGCAAAGCCCACCTCATTTTCATTTGATGACCACGGTTCTGATCTTCCAAATGTGATAAAGATAGTGTTTTTATCCGGACCACTTCCAATTGAATTATAAAAATTCAACATTTTTTCTGTTCTAAATTTTGAAGTAACTATCGCACGATAGATAACACTTGAATCATTCATCTATTTTAACCTGTGTTGGATTTTCAGGGTCTCTTGGATTTCCTATATTATCTTTTAGACGTTTATTAACTAAATCTCTAAATTGCGCAAATGTTGTTCCAGATGCATCAAATAAAGGACTCATTAATTTACGTCGTTCAGACGGCAATTGACCTTGAAATATTGAATTATTATTTTCAGCATTATAGTCATCAGGAAGAGGATATTCTACACCAGCCATTGGGCCAGGCTCATAAATTGCTTCGCCTGTTACTGAATCATGCTCAATTTCACCGGTTGGAGTTAATTTAGCTACTCTATCAGCATATTCAGTAGGCAATCCAGAATCCCATTTATAGTTTTTATATTTATTAATTATTGTCTCTGTGTGTTTAAGAGTTAAACCAACATTAATAAACATCGTTAAAAGGGTAATTGCTATAAATCCAAATCCTACTGGATGAACAAAACGAATAACGTCAGATTTCCAGCGGGAAGAAGGTAAATTGGATTTAATTTTCATTACATAGTATGATCTACTTCTATTAATATAGTCTATATTGTTTTGAAGCAAATCCTTTCCTTTAACTCCACGAATAATTTCGCCTTCAAAATTAGGGAGTCTTTCTGCTTTAACTTCTTGACCAGCAATTAATCTTCCCAAAAGATTATGAATAGTTACGGTCCATTGCAATTTACCATTAGAATAACTTCTTTCTATATAAGTAACATTACATCTTCCTGTTGCCGTATAAATCGTTTGTCCTACTAAATCTTCAGTCAAAGAATCAGATTGAACGATTATGTCATATTCAGTACCGGCCCCAGATTCAATTTCAATTTCAACTTCTTCATTATAAAGAACTTTAAAAAGAAACTTGTATGATGCTTCAATTCCTTTAGTAGAATAAAAATCATAGCTACGTGATTCAAAGAATCTCGCAACAGCATCACGTTTATCAGCATTTAAATAAATGTTTCTTTTATATATCTCTGACCACAAATATTCCCACGCATGCTCTTCTCGTGGATATTGGTTACGAATTAAATTTCGTAAATTGTTATACTGAGTTCCATATCCATCAGAAAGATACTGAATATATGCTTCGCAAAATGCCTCAAAATTCGAATCCTGCAACAAATAAGAATCAGGCATCATTGTGCCAATTAATGGTCTTAAATCAGGATCAGCTAATCCATGCTCTTCTTCTGGTGACCAAGGAGTCTCATGCTCTTGGTTTTGTAAAAATGCTTTTAAAAATACTCCAGTCGGCTTCCAAATAATTTCTACTGTATCTCTCACACGATAGTTAAAATCATAGTAAGAAATTATTTCACCAGAAGATTTATAAAAAAGCATCCCAGACGCATATTTTTTAAATCCCGTGAATTTAACATTTGGCATTACTATCGTACAATCACCATCATCCCAGTATTCATGAACTAATCTATCTGGTGATGTTTCCGGAATATTTTCTATAACTTTAGTGTATTTTAAATCAGCATAAACTACTACAGCTCTATTAGAGTTGTTTATCCAACAGCGTGTGTTAGATTTTTTAGACCAATTAAAGAACGGTTCTGCGTAGTATTTCATTGGTTGAGGAGTAAAAGTCTCCCAATCAGATTTTTCATCCGCTATAAATGCCATCATATGATAATGCTTATCAGCTAACCATTCACGGGGAAATTCATATTTAACAGCACCGATTAACTGATATTTCACCATAGTTTCAGGGTCATTAACAACATTATCACTTAAAAATTTAAAATTACTCGAAGACAGAGAAACTAATTTACCGTCAGTTGACATGTTTGCGTATCCAGGTTGAATACGTCTTCTTTCTTCTTCGGTATTACCGAAAACTCTTTTCCATGTTTTTTCGTCATGATTTAAAACATATATTCCTTTATCAGCAGAATCAATTATTTTTGAAGTTCTCGGATTGGCATTTAATGTTTCAACTTCACCAATAATAAGAGCAAAAACTTTATCACCGATAGAATCCATTTTATAGCATACTGCTTTAGGATTTCCAGTTATAGTCATTGTATCAGGTTCAAAAAGTCTTTCCGAGTATGTTGGTGATAACGGGTCAGAATCTATAGGTGCATTACTCGTTTTTATATATCTAACTTTATCTCTGGCAACAACATAGATATAATCATCCGTACAAGTAATGGCTTCAGCTATACGATATACATTCGCTGGTAAAGTCGCATAAGTACCAAAGATTTCTACATCAAATCCTAAATGTAACTGGTCGCCAAGTTTAGCAAATGTTATATCCTGCGAACTGAATCTGACATCATCTGCTGACCATCTAACGTCAGTCGATTTACGGCTATAGAAAATCTTGTCGTATCCTAGAACGTATGTTGTGTTCGCAGATTGGTAATATACTGTCTTAGATAAAGGATATCCTACACGGTCATTGAAGAGCTTCACAGCTTTCCAGGTTTGTCCTTTATCATTAGATACTTTAACCACGGGTTGATAACGCTCAAAAAGATATAGAATCCCTTCTGATTCCATCAAATAAACTCGGTTAATATCCTTACATACTTGCTGAATGGAACCTTGTATTTCATGATACTCATTTTCACCAATAATAAAATTACTGATTGATGAAACATCAACATATGATGGGCTGAATTGGAACGATTCATTCATCAATGCAGCCATTATAGTGTCATTATTAAAATTGACATAATTAGAATTGTTAAGAGTAAATTTTTCCTGAATGAATTTATTGGCTAATTGCATTTCAATCATGTTTTGAAATGTGTAAGCATTCGTAGCAAAAGTTTCAAACTCTTCCGTATAAACCCAATCAGATTGCTCAAAATCTTGTGCAGCTGTAGCTACTCTAATGATGTATGATGTTAGTGGATCAGCATCATCAAAAAAGAAACTATTGTTTGCTGTATATCCTAAATTAATCCAACGATATTGATCACTCGGGAGATTTTCCCCCGAGTCTGTTTTTGTCTCAGCGATTTCTACAAAATAGTAGAAATTAGCACCAACGTCATCCCAGCGTACTTGCACCTGATTTGCGGATAACTTGGAAATTCTGAGACTAGTGACTGAAGGTGCTTTTACTGTCATTGTGATATAGGCTCCAAATCGATAGTTAAGTATTGCGGACGTAAATCATTTTCAAATACAATCAGTGAACCATCACGGGTAAAGATAACATCATCGGTTGGGTCAGAATATAATTCAATAGTCTGAACCTCAAATTTTTCAGATGTTAAATTAATTTTAGCGATATTCCAATAAATCATGTCAGCCGGATAATTTATTTCACCGATAACATAGTATTTGTCGCGTCCATCAGAATTTGCTAATTTATTAAAATCATTGCCTGTATATGGCTGAATGTTTTCATTTTCTGTAACATCGCCAGAAGCAAATGGACCAATAATAACTTTACCA
>UMIC01022972.1_pt1 | contig 11719 bp, 12 predicted proteins | sample 1965681 | NCBI WGS metagenome assembly UMIC01 (sample SAMEA4836114, study PRJEB28245) | human gut metagenome | biome: gut microbiome; material: fecal sample | place: Denmark | collected 2008
TAGTAATACGGCAGGGCGTTGGATGCTTAGCCTACCCCTCAAAGCGGTGCATGACGTGGTTAAGGGCGGTGTCAAGGTGAAGAAGTCCATTGAACTGGTGGCGGAAATCTCCGAAATCTACGTGCGCAACTTCCAAAACATGCTGGCTGACCCGAATTTCACGCCTGACGAACTTTCCGCAATATCGTTCGGCTATGCCAAACTGATGTCGGAAAGCTCGGACGTGTTGCAGGACTTGAAAAATGTAGTGAACATCACGGGTATGTCACTGACGGATGCCGAACGGCTGGCAATCATCGACAACGCTTATCGAAGCCTGCTCAATTACCGCAACCTCGTGAACTACTACACCCGCAAGAACATATCCGTGTCCTACCTGCGGGCGAAGAAGAAGAACGACACCGACCGGGTGTTGGCTCTCTACGGCTCGGCGGATGAACGCTATTGGTAACATATAATATGGTATGCCTATGTTATTAGCAGCAGTGGATTTTGACAACCTGCACCAAGTGTTGCGGGTGCTGTACGATGAAATGATGCCCTTGTGCGGCAACATGACGGGGGTAGCCAAAGGGATAGCCGGGCTGGGAGCTTTGTTCTATGTAGCCGCCAAAGTGTGGCAGTCGCTCGCACGTGCCGAACCCATAGACGTGTACCCGCTACTCCGTCCCTTTGCGCTGGGGCTGTGTATCATGTTCTTTCCCACGTTCGTGTTAGGGACTATCAACACGGTATTGTCGCCAGTGGTGAAAGGGTGCAACCAGCTTATGGAAACGCAGACTTTCGACATGAACGAGTACCGGGCGCAGAAAGACCGACTGGAATATGAAGCCCTGATGCGAAGCCCCGAAACGGCTTACCTCGCATCGGACGAGGAATTTGACAGGCAACTGGAAGAACTGGGCTGGTCGCCCTCCGACATGGTGACTATGACGGGTATGTATATGGACAGGGCGGCTTACAACATCAAGAAGTCCGTCCGGGACTGGTTCAGGGAATTACTGGAAATGCTCTTTCAGGCGGCGGGGCTGATTATAGACACGCTGCGCACGTTCTTCCTGATTGTGTTAAGCATACTGGGTCCGCTGGCGTTTGCGATTTCCGTCTATGACGGTTTCCAAAGCACGCTGACCCAGTGGATTTCACGCTATATCTCCATTTACCTGTGGTTACCCGTGTCTGACTTGTTCAGCAGTGTGCTGGCTCGCATACAAACGCTGATGCTCCAAAAGGACATTCAGGAACTTTCAGACCCGAATTTCATTCCTGACGGGAGCAGCACCGTGTATGTAATCTTTATGATTATCGGCATCGTGGGCTACTTCACCATTCCAACGGTGGCAAGCTGGATTGTGTCGGCTGGTGGTATGTCCGCCTATAACCGCAACGTGTCGAAAGCCGGGTCGGTCGCCGGGGCTGCGGTTGGCGCAGTCGGTGGAAAAGTATCGGGAAAACTACTCAAATAAACAACATCAAATTTTTAAAGGATATGGAATTTAAGTCATTGAACAACATCGAAACGAGTTTCCGGCAAATCCGGCTCTTTGCGCTGGTATTCATCTGCCTGTGCGCACTGGTGACGGGCTTTGCCGTGTGGAACTCGTACAGCTTCGCCGAGAAGCAGCGGCAGAAGATATACGTCCTCGACAACGGCAAAAGCCTGATGCTGGCACTCTCGCAGGACATGGCACAGAACAGACCAGTGGAAGCCAAATCACACGTGCGGCGTTTTCACGAACTGTTTTTCACCTTATCGCCCGACAAGGGGGCTATCGAAAGTAATATCAAACGCTCGCTGTTCCTTGCCGACAAGACCGCTTTCAACTATTACAAGGACTTGGCGGAAAAGGGCTACTACAACCGGGTGATTTCGGGGAACGTCACGCAGACGGTGGAGATTGACAGCGTGAAGTGCGACTTCGACCAGTACCCCTACAAGGTGAACACCTACGCCCGCCAGTTGATTGTCCGGGAAAGCAGCCTGACGGTGCGAAGTCTTGTGACCTCGTGCCGCCTGCTCAACGCCACACGGAGCGACAACAACCCGCACGGCTTCATCATCGAAGCGTTCACCATTACCGAAAACAAGGATTTACAAACCGTCAAAAGATAGCCGTATGGAAAGGAAACAGAGTTATATCGGAAAAGTACAAGACTGGGCGGACGACCGCCTGCGCCGTATGTGCGGACGGATTACGCCGGGCAAAAGGCTGGCGGTTATCCTCGTGATGTTCTTCTTTTTTAGTGGCTTGTCTATCTATATCACCGTTTCATCAATCTACAACATCGGGAAACGGGACGGGCAACGCCTGCAAATAGAACATATCAGACAACTGCCATTGCAAGGCAATGACACAATCAACAGTATCAACCCATTAAACAAACCGGAATATGGAAGAAGTACAGAAGAATGAGAACGGCACGACCGTACCGCAGACGGACGGGAAACCCAAACGGGAACTGACACCCCGGCAGGTGCAACAGCGCAGGAAAATGATAGTCTTCCCGCTGATGTTCCTTGCCTTTGCCGGGTGCATGTACCTGATATTCGCCCCCTCCGGCAAAGAGGACGTGAACATGGAGAGCGTGGGCGGCTTCAACGCCGACATACCCCTGCCCGCAGAGGACGGGATTATAGCCGACAAGCAAAAGGCATACGAACAGGCGATGATGAACCGCAAACAGCAGGACAAGATACAATCCTTGCAGGACTTCGGTTTCACGGGGGACAATGAAACCGAAGAACCGCAGGCGGAAATCGACCTGATGCCGGAAGATGATGCGCAACCCCGGCGGGTCGGTAGGGCTTCTTCTTCGGCAAACGCCTACCGGGACATCAACCGCCAGTTAAGCACGTTCTACGAAACGCCTGCGGTGGACGAGGAAAAAGAGGATTTGAAACGGCAGGTGGCGGAACTGACCGACCGACTGCAACAGCAGCAGAACGCCACACCTACCGCTGACGACCAAATGGCACTCTTGGAAAAATCCTACGAACTGGCGGTAAGGTACATGAATGACGGCGGGCAGAACGGGCAGGTGGCACAAGTGCCTGTTGCCGGGAATGTCACCCAAAAGCCGCAAGCCCAGCCCGTGCAGGCAATCCGGGAAACAACCGTATCGAGATTGCAGCAACCCATGAGCGATGCCGACTTCATCCGAGCGTACAGCCAGCCCCGCAACTACGGCTTCAACACGGCGGTAGGCACGGGTTACGCTATGGGAAAGAACACGGTAGCCGCCTGCATCCACCAAGACCAGACGCTGACGGACGGGCAGGCGGTGAAACTCCGGCTGCTTGAACCTATGCAGGCAGGGAACATAGTCGTGCCGAAGAATACCCTTGTAGCGGGTACGGCAAAGGTGCAGGGCGAACGGCTCGACATACTGGTGTCTTCGATTGAGTATGCGGGCAACATCATCCCGGTGGAGCTTGCCGTGTTCGACACGGACGGGCAAAAGGGGCTTTCCGTCCCGTCCTCAATGGAGCAGGAAGCGTTCAACGAAGCTATGGCGAACATCGGCAGCGGGCTGGGTACAAGCATTTCCTTTGCCCAAAGTGCCGGGCAACAGGTGGCTATGGACGTAACAAGGGGCTTACTGCAAGGAACGTCCGGCTATCTTGCGAAAAAGTTCAGGACAGTAAAAGTAAAGCTGAAAGCCGGGTACAAGGTGATGCTTTACGCCAAACAGCAATAACCATTTTATCAACCGTTAAAATTTTAATTGACAATGAAACAGATTTTTGTAATGTTCGCCCTCTTGCTGGGCGTGTGTGCGGCAAACGCACAGGAAACCGACACCGTGAAGTATGCGGCTGGCAACGACTTGTACCGGGGGATTACCCGGAAACTCCCGTACCGCCAAATGGTAACGCCCTACGGCGTGGAAGTGACCTTTGCCAAGACGGTGCATATCATCTTCCCCGCCGCCGTCCGCTATGTGGATTTGGGAAGCAACCATATCATAGCGGGCAAAGCGGACGGTGCGGAGAACGTAATCCGGGTGAAAGCCACGACAGAGGGCTTTCCGGGCGAAACGAACTTTTCCGTCATTTGCGAGGACGGCAGTTTCTTTTCATTCAACGCCAAGTACGCCCGTGAGCCGGAAATGCTCAACATCGAAATGAAAGACTTCTTGGAAAATGAAGATACGTCCGACTTCTCGCATACCCGCATGAACATCTACTTCCGGGAACTGGGCAACGAAAGCCCGCTATTGGTGAAACTGATAATGCAGAGCATCTACAAAAACAACGACCGCAAAGTGCGCCACTTGGGTAGCAAGCGTTTCGGCATACAGTTCTTAATCAAGGGGATTTACACCTATAACGGGATGCTCTATGTACACACGCAGACGAAGAACAGTTCCAACGTGCCTTTCGATACCGACTTCATCAAGTTTAAGATAGTCGATAAGAAAGTACCCAAACGCACGGCTATTCAGGAAACGGTGCTGGATGCGGTACGCAGTTACAACGAGGTGATAGAGATTGCCGGGAACAGCACCGTCCGCACGGTGTACGCCCTGCCGAAGTTCACCATTCCTGACGATAAGCTACTACTTGTGGAACTCTACGAGAAAAACGGCGGGCGGCATCAGGTTATCCGGGTGGAGAACGCCGACATCGTGAACGCAGAAGTGATTAACGAACTCAAAATCAAATAGGAAATGAAAAGATACATCTTTATAATGATGCTCTTTGCGCTGTGCCTGACCTCGTTTCAGGCACACGCACAAAGATACCTGCCAGGCATGAAAGGCTTGCAGGTCACGGCGGGCATAGCGGACGGTGTACACTGGAATGATAACACGGGTTTCGCCTACCATATCGGGGCGGCATACAGCGTTTACACCAAGAACGCAAACCGTTGGGTGATTGGCGGGGAATACCTGCATAAGAAGTATGACTACAAGGATATACAGATACCAGTCGAACAGTTCACCGCAGAGGGCGGCTATTACTTGAAATTCCTTTCGGACAGACGAAAGACTTTTTTCCTCTCGCTAGGATTGTCGGCACTCGCTGGGTATGAGGTGAGCAACAAAAGCGAAAAACTGCTGCCGGACGGCTCTACGCTGCTGGATAAGGACTGCTTCATTTACGGCGGTGCGCTCACGCTGGAACTGGAAGCCTACCTGACCGACCGGGTGGCATTGCTCCTGAACGTGAAGGAAAGGGCTTTGTTCGGCTCGGACATCGGCACGTTCCATACGCAGGTGGGGCTGGGACTGAAATTCATCATTAACTAACCATTATATAATAATAAGGTATATGAAGAACGTAATGTATAAAATCCTTGTGGGCTGTTACATCATGGCTGCCCTCGTGTTGGTCTGTGCCTGTAATGACGGGCTGAATATTCAGCAGGCTTACCCGTTCATGGTGGAAACGCTGCCCGTACCCAAGAAACTGAAAGTAGGTGAAACAGCCGAAATCCGCTGCCAGTTGGTGCGAAGCGGTTATTACCAGACCACCTACCAGATACGCTATTTCCAGCCTGACGGCAAGGGAAAGCTGGAAATGGACGATGGCACGGTGTTCCTGCCCAACGACCTGTACCCGCTGGAAAAAGAGACCTTCCGGCTCTACTACACATCGGCATCGACCGACCAGCAGACGATTGACATTTATATCATCGACAGCTTCGGGCAGATGCAGCAGCTTTCGTTCTCGTTCAATAATGAAAATAACAAGGATGAAAAACAGAAAAAATTATGTAGATAACAGAAAAAGTATGCGTATAAAATAAAGTTAGAAGTTACCTGCTGAAATTTCGTCAGGTAACTTTTTTAATCATGCTCTTTTATCAGTTGCAACATTTTATCAAACATATAATCAATTTCTTCTTTAGTATATTTTTCAAGAGGATAATAATCATAAACAAATGTACTAAAAGGCATCATTGCTGTTTGGGGCTGTTTGTAAACTTCCAGATAAGATTTTACTATATTCTCAAATTTTATAATCCCAGTATGTAGTCTTGTCATTAAAGAAAATAGTGTATCAAGTTCTATTATAATAGGAAGAGCAATATTCGCCTTTAAGTGAGCATATTTTGTTTTTAAAAGATTGCTAAATTCTTGAATAAACACATAGTTTATTCCCATTGCCGAAAAACTCTTATCATTGATTACAAGTATTGGGTATATTATTGCTTCCCCTTTTGAGAAATCATCAAATTTATCCAAAAGATTATGATTTACAATTCTATCTATATTGTATAATAATTGTCCTCCTCCTTTCTTGTTCTTTCCATCATCCTTACATATTTTATTTAGTATTGCAGTTTTTATTTCAGAATAATCTTTAGACATCTTTACTTTGTCACTAAGAATGTAATCTTTGTACTCGAAAATAAAAATAGAATTATCGATCCTTGCATAATAATCAGGTTCTCCTATTATTCCGTTAGCTTTCATTATTCGTCCTTCTATCTTTACTGCATCAGACGTAAATGATTTATTCATAATATCATATAATAATTCAGGCTCTGAAAATTCCTCGCCTAATATGCTTTTAAAATCATCAAAACCTTTAATAACTTCACCTTTCAAATTTTGTCCGCCATTTTCTTTTACAATATTCCAAAAATCAAATATAAGACCTTGGTATAATTTATCCACCAACAAATTAATGTTTAACACCAAATATGTGTCAACCTCTATTTTATACAAAAAATGATTACGTAGAAAATTGAAATTCTTTCTATCCCAAATTTCTGCACATTCCTCTATATTAATAGCAAATTGGTCAAAAAAAGGTATCTGTGTAGAATATTCTACAGGAATATGAATATACTTGTTTTGAAATGTAGATTCATAGAAACAAAATAATCTACTTATATAATCAACGCAATTAGAAACACCATGTTTTTTATAAAACCATTCTGCAAAGGTTTTAAATAATTGGTGTTGATTACAAAATGAAAAAAATCTTGACGCTTTGTAGAGTTGTGGTCTAAAGTCTTTATACATCTTAAACTCAACAATAGGCAAATCTATTCGAATAGACACTTCATCTAAGGAAGAAAATTCTTTACTTGTAATTAATTGGTTATTCGTCCAAATTTGGCTACAATATAAATATGCCTTATATATATTTTGTATATCTTCTATTGTAAGCTCTCTGTCAATTTTATTATTATTTTGAAGTGCAAGCATGTAAAACAAGAAGCAACTCTGATTATCCATAAAATATGGATAATCATGGCGTAGTAAAAAAGAATCTATCCTACATTTCTCTTCTGTTTTTATATAACATCTCATTTCATAAAAAAAGTTCTTCTGCTCTTCTAAATTAGAAAACGAATAAATAACCTTATTCTGTCTTTCGACAATGAACTCTAAAGCTCTTACAGTTGGAACATTTTTGAGAAAATCATTTGGATTTACCTCATTAAAATCATCATATATTTGTTCGTAACCAACACATACAAAAACCTGAGGATTTTCTATCGTATTCATTTTTATAAATTATTCTTTTTCACAAAATTACAAATTAAATAGCTAAGACAAGGTTTCTTTGCTACTTTATTTTCCGGCACTCACGAAAGAAAGTAGCGGCGGCAAAAATGCCGCCGTTTCCTATCAACTGATTTTAAGGCTCTTTACGGGTACATATTTTTCTAACCACACCTTGACCTGTTCAAAGTTATATTCGCCCGTTATGACCGCCGTATGGTCGTTTATGGCTACAAACCGGACACTTTCGTAACTGTTTACCCAGCCTTGCAGGGAACAGACACCCCACGTTGCAACATCTTCAAAAACACTGCGGTCTATTTGGCTGATTGGCTCACCGAAAACTACCGTCATTGTCTGAAAGTCCGGTTTGTCCTCCAGCAGTTGCAAATGGCGCAACGTGCCAAACTCGTCAATTTTACGTCCCCACGCCCACACATCATTATATAAATCATCGCCCCACTGGTGCGGGCGGTCGAAGCGTACTTTTACCTCCTTAGTGTGTTCGTTTTCTTCCGTGTCCTCAATAACACCCGTTACCATTAAGCCCGTAAAAATGCACTCGCAACGCCTGCCGATTAGTTCCCTGTTTACTTCTGTCGTTTTCATATCCCTAAAATTTACTTGTTATTACTCCGTTCTTTCTTCGCCAGCCATTCGTCACGCCTACGGCGGCACTCGTCCAGCGTTTTGGCTACCGTGCTGAAAAGTTCCATATCGGTATAGCGGTAATCGTACTGGTAAAATGTCTGTCCCTTAAATGCGCTCAAACGGCATTTGACAAACTTTTCCTCTCCCGGTGTTTGGGTGATGCTTACCCCGTTTTTGTTAAGTGACTGCATGATGTCTTATTTTTTTATGGTTATAAACTTGGTTGTTTTTAGCGGGCAGGGCTTTGACACCCCGCCCGGATTGGTTGTTATGCCGCACGGAACACAAAGCCGTCATCAAACCAGTAATCGCACATGAACAGGTCACGGGCAAACTTTTCATAATCGAAATAGGTCTTTGCGAACTCCGGCAGGTCGTAACATTCTTCTATAATTTCATAGGCGAAATCTTCTTCATCGTCATATTCCCCTTGATATTCATCCCGGAAATCACGTACAAGGTCGTCCGCATCTTCCTCGCCTAAATCATGGCTTTTATAGTTACACCACACGAAAAAGGCTTCCTGCTCGGTGTCGCTCAAATCCTCCACCGCATCACGCAGGGAAAAGAAATTTTCTGAAATCCAGCTTTCGCCGATTAAGCCCTCCGGCACGTTCTCCCAGTCCTGAAACATATATTCCGCATCTTCCTCGTCCTTGTGAAGTTCCCGGCAGGCTTCGTAAAATTCTTCCTTGTCCGAATAATCCGAAAGGTTGAGCCATGCGCCGGACAATGAACCGTTGTTGTACTTGGCGTAAGTGCCTACATAAACGCTTGCTGCTGATAATGTCGTTGCTTCCATATTGCTGTAATTTCTAAGTTTTTAATTTTATGCGGATTCGAGAGGTGAGAGAGTTGAAGTTTCACTGAACTTTTTTCCTGTTTCCCGTAAATCCGACTTTTTTTTTATGCGTCTTCCGGTCGGGTCGGTCGTTTTCGTTTCACATAGGCGTAAAAGGGTAGTGTTTAGAGTTTGCAAAGTTTTGGGCAAAAAATACCTCGCAAGGCAGGGAAGATTTTTTCGCCAAACCGGAACGGCTCGACCTTGCAAAATCGTGAAGAACACGTAACTACCTTTGCCTATTGAAATGATTAAAACGACTGTCCCGGCTGGGGGACTGCGTAAGAGGAAGATTTACAGATAGGGAAACTGGGGAAAAGTGCCTGTTCTCTTTCATCTTTTAGGGAACACTCCATGCGGGTGGGAAAGGCAAGGGTATGGCAAGTTTACCTTGCGGTACGCTTGTGCGGGTTTCCAACGGCTCTTTTCACGAAATACAGTCAGCCATGCCACGCACGGCTGGCGTTTCGGGGAATGTGCCAGTGGGGAAAGGATATAAAAAATGCGGGTAGTCGGTGGACTGCCCGCAAGGTGAAAGAATTTACTTTATTGGGATATAGTTTGTTAGGTGGAATTTCGTTACCGAAATCGTTACCTGTTCTGTTACCAACAGTATATAGGTAACTAAAAACTCACATGGCGACTTCCTTGTAAATTTTCTCGATGCCGACAAACTTCTTGTCAAGCCCCTGCATATCGCTGCCTATCTTGCTGTTGGTGATGCGGGCGTAAATTTGCGTAGTTTCTATATTTGTGTGTCCCAGCATCTTGGACACCGTTTCAATGGGTACGCCCTTTGACAGCGTGGTGGTCGTGGCGAACGTGTGGCGGGCAAGGTGGAATGTCAGGTTCTTTTTAATACCGCAAATATCGGCAATCTCTTTCAAGTAGGCGTTTAGCTTCTGATTGCTGATTACGGGAAGTATCTTGCCGTCCGGCAACTTGCCCTTGTACTTCTTCAAAATCATCTTGGGAATGTCAAGCAGGGGAACATTAACGTCCGTGTTGGTCTTTACCCGCTTGGTAATTATCCAAAGGTTGCCGTCAAAGGACTTTTGGATATTCTCCTGCCGCAAGTTGGCGACATCACTGTAAGCCAAACCGCAGAAACAGGAAAAGACGAACAAGTCCCTGACGTGTTCCAGCCGTTCGGAAACCATTTTCTTTTTAAGGATGATTTTTATCTCGTCCTCCGTCAAGTAGCCCCTATCCACTTTTTCCAGCCGAATTTTGTAGCTGGCGAACGGGTCGCCCACCAGTATGCCGTTGTTGCGGGCAATGATGATGATGCGCTTGAAGAACTGCATGAACTTGGCGGTGGTGTTGTAACCGCACTTGCAGGCGGTACGCAAATACAACTCAAAATCGGTAATGAACATTGGAGTAATTTCCTTAATGGATATGTCCGATACGTTGTACTTGCTGCGGATGAACTCGGCAAGGTGGCGGCGGGTCACTTCATACTTGCGGTAGGTCGCTATCGTCTTGGATATGCCCACAAGCTGCTTCACATCGTCATTGTGCTTTTGGAACAATGAAAGGATTGTTTCGTGGCTCTCGCTGTGTCCCAAGAACTCGTTCTTCACTTTCTCGGCGGTCACGTAGTTGTCACGCCGCTGCATTTCGTGGTAAATGGTGTTGAGGGAAGAACGTATGTCGTCCAGCAGGGCGTTTATTCTTCCGGCATCCCTGCCTTTGGCTTTGCCTGCGGCAATGCTCCAGTTACCGGGCTGGATGCTCTGTTTCGTACTGAACTGGCACTGTTTGCCGTCAATGGTGATACGTGCCATAATCATTACCTCGCCGTTTTTCTTTTCAGAACCTTTCTTCAAATAAAAAAGAACCTTGAATGTCGATTTCATAACTCACTTTTTTTAGTTGCAAAATTACTTTTTACCTCTCGTTTTTGAGTTATGCAGACTATGGACTAATCAAGTCATTATCAGGTCATTTATGGACAAATCGTTACCGTTTTTGTCCGGTGGGGAATAGGTAACGATTTAGTAACGAAACTTTGTCTTTTACCGTACTTTTGAAGTCTTGGAAGCAGGACTTTCGGGCAATAAAAAAAGCCACAAATCATTGATTTGTAGCTTTTTGTCCGTTTACTGTCCATTTCTGTCCAGTAAGTCCAGCGGAGAGACAGGCTCTCGAACCTATACATTCAAGAAATATCATAAAAATGCAAATTATTGATAATCAAATATTGTTTGAAGTGCATAGTAAATCCAAATCTTTCTGAATATCTTTTGCTATTCCAAATATTGGGTGTATATTGGGGTGTAGAATTTCAAACGCACCCAATTATGAATATCAAACGAAACATCATTTTTGCATTGGAAAGCCGGAAAAAGAACGGTGTGCCAATCGTGGAGAATGTCCCCATCCGTATGCGTGTCATATACGCAAGCCAGCGCATTGAGTTTACAACGGGTTACCGCATTGATGTAGCCAAGTGGGATGCTGACAAGCAGCGAGTGAAGAACGGGTGTACCAACAAATTAAAGCAAAGTGCATCTGAAATCAATGCCGATCTGCTGAAATACTATACCGAAATTCAAAACGTATTCAAAGAATTTGAGGTACAGGAAGCCATGCCCACTACCCAACAATTAAAGGACGCATTCAACCTGCGAATGAAAGATACAAGTGAAGACCAGGAAGACGTAAAGATAAGTTTTTGGGAGATATTCGATGAATTTGTAAAAGAATGCGGCAATCAGAATAACTGGACTGAATCCACATACGAAAAGTTTGCAGCCG
>UMIC01002441.1_pt1 | contig 11687 bp, 10 predicted proteins | sample 1965681 | NCBI WGS metagenome assembly UMIC01 (sample SAMEA4836114, study PRJEB28245) | human gut metagenome | biome: gut microbiome; material: fecal sample | place: Denmark | collected 2008
GAAATGTTACGGTGGCAGGTCTAACTTTTTGGGGTCACATCAAGACCCGCGGCAGTTCTTTGACGTCCTTTACGAGATAATTGTGCTTGGTAATGGGCGTTGTGATGCCGGAAATGTCCGCTTCTTGAAAGGAGTCGCGGCCGATGAGGGGCGTCGCGACCTGACCGCTGATGATAACCAGGGGAATAGAATCCATATTGGCCGTCGCAATGCCGGTCACCATGTTGCAGACTCCCGGTCCGGAAGTTGCAAAGCAGACTCCGGTGCGCCCCGTCACTCGAGCATAACCGTCGGCAGCGTGAACAGCTCCCTGTTCATGTCCCGTCAAAATATGAGGGAACTGCGCTTTATATAATTCGTCGTATAAGGTTAGGACGGCTCCGCCGGGATAGCCGAATACGACATCTACACCTTCTCGCTTTAAGCATTCAAGGACAGCTTGTGCTCCGGTCATGTTCATTCTATTCACCTCGTTATCATGTCATTAAGAGCATGGCCCATAGGCCATGGAGAAATTAGTCGTTCTGGTCGTTGCTGTGGAGCCAGGGCATCATGGCGCGGAGCTTTTCGCCGACCTGTTCGAGGGGATGTTCCGCGTGCTGACGACGCATAGCCAAGAAATGAGCCCGGCCGCCGGCCTTGTTTTCGAGGAGCCAATCTTTGGCAAAGGCCCCGGACTGGATATCGTTGAGGACGTCTTTCATGGCCTTCTTCGAATCCTGGGTTACGACGCGGGGGCCGGCCGTATAGTCACCGTATTCAGCCGTATCACTGATGGATTTACGCATCTTGGCCATGCCGCCTTCATACATGAGGTCGACGATCAACTTCATTTCATGGAAGGTTTCAAAGTAAGCGATTTCCGGCTGATAACCTGCTTCGCAAAGGGTTTCAAAACCGTTGGTGATGAGCTGGCAGATACCGCCGCAGAGAACGGCCTGTTCGCCAAAGAGGTCTGTTTCCGTTTCTTCCTGGAAGGTCGTCTGGATAACGCCGGCCCGGGTGCCGCCGATACCGCGGGCGTAAGCCAAGGCGAGATCGAAACAAGTTCCCGTTGCATCCTGTTCAACAGCGAATACGTCGGGGACGCCGCCGCCTTCTACAAAGGTACGACGAACGAGGTGACCCGGGCCCTTAGGGGCCACCATGAAGACATCGACGTCAGCCGGCGGTACGATCTGTTTAAAGTGAACGTTAAAGCCGTGGGCAAAAGCAAGAGCACTGCCGGATTTTAAATTCGGAGCGATTTCAGAAGCATAGACATCCGCCTGTTTTTCATCCGGAATGAGGACCATGGTAACGTCCGCTTCTTTAACGGCTTCGGCAACAGTCTTGACTTCAAGGCCGGCTTTTTTCGCTTTTTCGACAGATTTACTGCCTTCATACAGACCGACGACGACGTCTACGCCGCTTTCTTTCAAATTCAAGGCATGGGCATGACCCTGGCTGCCATAACCGACGACAGCTACCTTCTTACCTCTCATGACATCCCAATTTACATCTTGATCATAAAAAACCTTTGCCATAATAACATCGCTCCTTTGAGTATAAAATAATTTATTCTCGTTGGAATTTAGAGATGCGTCGAAAGAGGTAACAAAAAAACTCCTATCCCTATGAGGGACGGAGTTTTTATTCCGCGATACCACCCTGATTCCCGGCTCATTGCTGCGCCAGGCTCTCTACAACGTACCAACATACGCGTTTCCTATAACGTGGAAAAGTCGTCAGTGCTTAGTATACTTCAGCACTTCTCTTCAGGGATGATTTTCAATCGATCTTCACTATCGGCTCGCACCACCCGCCGACTCTCTGAAAGTATCCGAAGGACCTACTCTTTCCCGTCATCAGATTTTACCATATGCTTTTGCGAGCCCTTATCAGTTCGGCTCGTTTGAAAAGCTTGAACACATTCTACAAAATGCAGCCTCGTTTGTCAATGATTTTTTTGAAATTAATTTGAAATTCTTTAGTTAAACGCTTGACTTCCTAATATTTTTAGGAGTCCCGATTGTTGAGGTACCATTTCACAAATTGCTGGGCAATCCGCCCGTTGCGGCCGGAATGTTCCATCTCCCAGCGCAGCCCTTCGATTCGCAGCTTTTCCGGCGCGAGATCAATGCCGGCTTTTTTCAATTCATGGCCAATGATTTCCAGGTATTCATCCTGCGTCGGCGCTGCGTAATGAAGGATGAGTCCGAAACGGTCTGATAAAGAAATGGCTTCATTGGTGTTATCGTCACGGTAGACTTCTTCCCATTCATCATTGCGGTCATGCCAGGTCTCCTTGAGCAGATGACGGCGATTAGAGGTTGCATAAATAACCACATTTTTTGGTTGTGGCGTAACACCACCATCCATGGCCGATTTCAGGTATTTATAAGACGCTTCATTTTCATCAAAAGACAGGTCATCGAGAAACAAGATAAAACGCTTGCTGCCGATCGCGCCCAACTTTTCCATCAGAGGCTGCAGTCCCTGAAGCTGGTCACGCTGAAGCTGAACCAGGCGCAATCCCTGTTCATGATAGCGTGAGACCAAGGCTTTGACTGCCGTCGACTTGCCCGTACCGCGAGATCCCGTGAGGAGAACGTTATTCGCCTCTTTCCCGCTGACAAAAGCCGCGGTATTGGCCATGAGTTTTTCCTTCTGGGCAGCATAGCCAATGAGATCATTCCAATCGAGGTGCGGGAAATTTTCAATCCCGATGAGATGGCCGTCGTCGGACAAGCGAAAGGCCATGAAACGAGCGAGTTTTCCGCGACCGAAGGCGGCATAGTAATCGAGCAGCACGGCCGTGGCTTTTTCCGGCGTATCCGCCCCTTGAAAAGCTTTTTCTAAGGACCGGATACAGGCGTCGTTGGTGACAGCAGCCGGCTCATACTCATCTAAAAATTCGACATCAAAAAAGTCAGAAGGCTGACGCTGTAAATACGGAAATATCAGTTCCATATCGAAAGCCAAAGCCCGAGTCAGTCCCGTACCGGCGGTACCGACCCGTTCCATAACATCGGCCGCCACCGTGCGTCCCTCAGAAAAAAGGTATAAAAAATACTGGCGCAGCACATTGCCCTGAAGCCCCAACCGTTCGGCCGCTTCCAGCAAGGCGGCCGCACCGGCTCGCCGTGAAAACGAAGCCCCTTGCTCCGTATCTTCTTGAACATCCATCAAGGCCTTGATGACAGGGTCCTTCAAAAAATCCCGGCACACGACGAGGCCTCGTAAACTTTCACACTTCATAGAACCATCTCCCCCTTGCGGCACCGCTTTTGGCGTCCGCAGTATTTGGGCTATTATACTTCCAGAATGGACAGCGGTCAAGAAGCAGGTCACTATCTATGCATAAATAATACTATTTTATCGAAGGTTATCCACTAAGGCATCGGCCATGCGGCACATACGAGCAATCGGCCTTACATCATGAACACGCATGATAGTACATCCCGAAAGGACTCCGGCTACACAAGTCGCCCCGGTCCCTTCCATCCGCTCCGTTACGGGCAGGTCGAGGATCTTTCCGATAAAGCCCTTGCGGCTCGTCCCCAGCAGCATAGGATACGGCAGGGCCGTCAATTCGCGCAGATGCTTTATGACATAGACGTTCTGTTCAAAAGTCTTGCCAAAACCGATGCCCGGATCGGTAATGATTTGATCTTGACGCATCCCGGCCTGGTCGGCAATAATGGACGAACGAATAAAAAAGCGCTTCATATCGCCGATGATGTCGCCATACTCCGTGCCTTCCTGATTATGCATGACGACGACGGGGACGCCGTGTTTTGCGGCAACAGCGGCCATTTTTCCGGGCTCCGGAGCATACTGCAGGCCCCAAATGTCGTTCATGATATGGGCTCCGGTACTCATGGCATAGTCTGCCGTTTCGGCCTTATACGTATCGACCGAAATGGGCACCGGACAAGCATCGACGAGGCGGGGCAGGATCCGTTCCAATCGTTCAATTTCTTCAGCTGCTGAAATCGGCGTAAAGCCCGGGCGGGACGATTCAGCACCGATATCGATGATATCCGCGCCATCGGCAACCATGTCTTCCATATGGCGTAAGGCCGTGTCGATATCATTCCACTTACCTCCATCCGAAAAAGAATCGGGTGTATAATTTAAGACGCCCATGATTAGCGTTCTTTCTCCGACCGTCAGTTTTTTTCCATCATTCCAGCGATAATGACGAATTTCCATATCCATTCCTCCTATAAAAAAAGAGATAACTAAGGCGCCCGAAAGGACGCACAGTCGTTATCCCTAAAAAAGTCCGTAACCTGTACGTTACTATGTAGTATACCAAAATAAGGCCTGACGGGCAATAAGGCCATTGTCAAAAGGCACTTGTTTTTCAGCAAAACACTCCTCCCAATTGAATATATGAAACAAGGCCCTTTGTTGACGTAAAGTATGTATATGATATACTAAAAGGGGTTTATATTTACGAATTACAAGACAAAGGGGGATTTGTTATATGAAAAAGACGCCTGTTATCTTCATCGGACACGGAAGCCCTATGTTGGCCATCGATGAAAATGATCTTACGCGCGAAATGCAGCGCATCGGCGCCGACATTCTAAACAGCCCGGAAAAGCCGAAAGCCATATTAGCCATATCCGCGCATTGGTATGCGCCGGGTACATATATTCAAAGCGCCGAAAAACCACGTCAAGTATACGATATGTACGGCTTCCCGGAAGAACTCTACCAGCTTAAATATCCCGTCAGAGGCTGTTCAGACCTTACGAAAGAAGTCTGTGACCGCCTGGGCAGCGACGTTTCTATCAACGACAGCTGGGGCATCGATCACGGAACCTGGAGCGTAATGGTTCATATGTTCCCCGATGCTTCTATCCCCGTCGTACAGCTCTCGGTAAACAGCCATCTGAGGACGGAACAGTGTGTCGAAATAGGGAGAAAATTAGCACCCTTGCGCGAGCAGGGATACCTGATCTGGGGCAGCGGCAACATCGTCCACAACCTGCGGCGAATCGAATGGAACAACCGCGGCGGTTCCGACCAGGCTGACCACTTCAGCAAATACATCGTAGACAACGTACTCAGCGGCAATATCGATGCCGTCATCAACTACCAAGAACACGAAAACGCATCCTACTCCGTTCCTACACCGGATCACTATATGCCGCTGCTTTACTGTCTCGGCGCCGCCGGAGAAGATTCGGCAACCGTATTTAACAACACCTGTACCATGGGCTCTCTCTCCATGGCCAGCTTCGTGTGGGCTTAACCAGTATAAAAAAGCGTCTCATGAGTTTCATGAGACGCTTTTTTTTAACATTACGAATAAAACAAATCAGATTTATAAAGGAATAGCACCGATAATAATCGCAACGAATAAAATCACAAGAGATACCAACCAGGCCCAAAGAAAGGTATGTTTCTGGTGCTCACCCAAGTCTATTCCCGTCAACCCGATTAAGAGGAAGGTAGCCGGAGTAAGCGGCGAAAGCGGAAAGCCCAACGTCATTTCCCCAACAATGGCCGCCCTGCCTAAATCAACACCGGCTAAGCCAACGGCATTGGCAGCTTGAGCTAATACGGGCAATACGGCAAAGTAGAAACTATCCGGGTCAAACAGCAAGCTTGCCGGCATTGAAATGACACCGATAATGGTCGCAAAATGAGGTGCCAATGAGTCAGGCATAATAGCAACAAGGCCACTGGCCATGGCATCGATCATACCCGATCCTTTCATAATGCCGGTAAAAATCCCCGCGGCAAACAGTACACTTGCCATCATCAGAGCTTCTTTAGCATGGGCATCGATAAGTTTTCCCTGCAATTTAACATCCGGATAATTAACCAGCAGCATGATAACCAAAGCAACCATAAAACAACCGACAGGCGGTAAAATCCCTTCCACCATGACGACAACGGTTGCAATAATCAAGACAAGATTAAACCAAAAGAGTTTCGGCCGTCTAAGAGCCTTTTCATCTTCTGATAATTCAGTAGGCGCCACACTGACTTGGGCTAAAGATGCACCAAGGCGTCGGCTCTCTTTCATACCAAAAAAGGCAGCGATAGCCAGGCCGCAAATAATGCCGGCAGCTTGCGGAATCAGCATGGGATTAAATAATTCCATAACGGGAATATCAAGTGAAGTCGCTGCCCGCAGTGTAGGACCGCCCCACGGCAGCATATTCATCGTCCCTGCCCCCAACGCTACGATAGTCGCTAAGACACGACGGTCCATGTTCAACTTCTCATAAATAGGCAACATCGCCGGTATAACAATTAAAAACGTGGCCGCACCGGAGCCATCTAAATGGGCAAACATCGTAATAGCATAGGTCCCGATACAAACCTTAACAGGATTCGATCCTACAATCCCAACAATTTTGTTAACGATTCTTTCAAAAACACCGGCATCCCCTAAAATCGTAAAGAATAATACGGCAAAGATGAACATCGCCCCCGTAGGTGCAACATTTTTAATTCCTGCCAAGATATATTTCCCCAGTTCACTCCCCTGTCCCAAAAACAGGCAGGCGAGAACGGGGATAGCAATCAGTGCCGACATCGTAGATAGCCGTTTTGTCATAATCGATGCCAAAACGAGCAGAATCGTAATCAGTCCAACAATAGCTAACATTTTAAATCTCCTTATCCCGATTCAACCGGCCTCTTTATAAAGAGACCGGGAATCGCGGTAATACACCTATCAGTCAGTAATTGTCTTCGTAAAATACGAAATATCATCATCTGGCAAATGAAGTAAATCACTAAGGATATCTCCCGTATCTTTCCCCAGCGTCGGTGCCTTGGCATACGTATACGACTCGGATTCGGTCATCTTGACAGGATTGCCGGTAACTCGCATTTTCCCTTCAATCGGATGATCAATTTCACAAATCATCTGACGCGCATTGGCAATATGTTCATCATTTACGACATCTGCTACGTCGTGGATGGGTGCACAAGGAACACTATGAGCCCGCAGTAACTCGATAATCTCTGCAGCGGTGTGCTGCTTTGTCCAACTCGTAACCATCTCATTTAACCGATCTTTTTGTTTTGCCCGATCTTTGTTGAGTGCCAAGCTTTCATCGGCTAACCAATCTTCATGTCCGATAGCCTTGCAAAAACGGTTCCAAATAGCATCATTGCCAACGCCGATAACAATCCATTTATCAGAAGCTTCGAAGGAATCATACGGATATATAAACTCATATCGATTGCCTGCCCGCTGCGGAATCCGATTTTCTACCATGTAGATTTCGGTAATTGTTTCCATCGCACTGACCGAGCAGTCGACAAGGCCGATATCGACATACTCACCATGATGCTGCGTATTCCTACCTTGAAGTGCCGCCAAAATACCGATGCAACAATTCAGGCCACCCAATACGTCACCAATTGCAGTCCCCGTCCGAGTAGGAGGAGAATCAGGCCATCCGGTAACGCTCATCATACCGCTCAACGCCTGGGCAATGACATCATATCCGGGAAGCAAGCGATAAGGACCGGTTTGTCCAAAGCCGGAAATCGAGGCAAATACAATATTCGGATTTAATTTCTTTACCTCTTCATACGAAAAACCCATTTTGGCAATCGTACCGGGTTTAAAATTCTCGACGAATACATCCGAAATTTTAATAAGTTCACGAAGTACCTCTTTTGCTTTTTCATCATGCAAATCGAGGCAAAGGCTCTTTTTGTTGCGATTTAAATTGGCATAGTATGCACTGATTCCTTTAGAAAAGGGCGGATAGGCACGGCTATCGTCACCTTTGGGAGATTCAATCTTAATGACTTCAGCCCCCATATCTGCCAAGAGCATCGTACAATACGGACCGGATAAAACTCGTGTTAAATCGAGGACACGAATTCCCTGTAACGGTTTCGACATAATAACGGCCTCCTATTCATCATCCACTTCAATATACATTCTCAAAAGGGCAGCTTCCATGCATTTTCCAAGAGTGTCGAGGCGTAAAGAACGTGTAGCGCCTCCATCAAGAGCATGGTGCATAACAAAATTGAAGCCGTCTAACTGAGGTACGTCGTAGCGGGTTACATCGCCAAAGACTAATCCTTCAAAATGGCGGCGAACATTTTCCGGGGTCAACTGAGCTTTCATAAATTTATAATATTTAGGTTCTCTTGCATAGATACAAATATTTGACGTATCACTTTTATCTCCACAACGGCCATGGGCAATATCTTTTAACTGTACTTTCATGATTTTATACCTCCTCAACATATGTCGTAAGCTTAATGGCATCTCTCGGAATTAACGTCGGCCAGAGAGCAAAGACTTCACTCGGCCGACTGCGTCCACCGAAAAAGCACCCCTGTGCAGGGCCGTTCAGATTGCTTACAGCTGCAACTTCCGGAGTAAGTTTCAGACCTTCCTGCTTATTTTCAGTCATAATGGCATAACGAAGAACTACTTCATTGAGATCGGCATTAAGTTCCGGTGCCAGCGGACCGTGAAGAGCATTTACACCAAGATAACTGATATGTTTCCGAACGATATGGGCATTTTTCATAGCTAATCGCTTGTCGAGGATATCTGCCGCCATCTTCGCCTTGTCTAAAGCTCTCGGCCAAGAATAGGGTAAATAAGCGATCGTGCGATACCCTTCAAGATAGCCAACGCAAAGCTTCAAGGTATCCGGAGCAGGTGTCCCTGTAACCCCACGAACCGCTACATGATCGCGTTCAATCTCTTCCAATGTAATTTTACTGAAATCAGCAACCGTATCGGGTGTAATGTATTTTGACGGGTCGTGAATTTCATAAAGGAGCTGTTCCTTTACCGACTGGGGAGTAACGAGACCACCGGTATTCTTTGTTTTCGTCAAGACAAGGCTGCCTTTTTCACTGACTTCAACAATAGGATAGCCGAGATTTTCCGGGCTGGGAACATGCTCCCAATCGTAATCATAGTTACCGCCAGTCGCCTGAGCACCACATTCACAAAGATGGCCGGCCAAAATTCCCGTTGCCTTAGCCGTCCAATCGTCGAATTTCCATCCGAATTCATACATAAGAGGTGCTTCAAACATCGCCGTATCCGTAGACCTTCCCAAAATGATAATATCAGCGCCGTCTTCCAAACATTTAACGATTGGTTCTACCCCATAATAAACGTTAGCGTTGACCATATTCGGTAAAATACGGTCAATATCTTCTCCGGTATCCATATGCTTCATAGTGATTCCCTTTTCTCTAAGCTGCGGAATCATTTCGCGCACATCGTCACCGAGAACATAACCGACTTTTAAGTTATATCCGCCGTCTCGAATTACTTCTTTGGCTTTTTCAACGCAGGCTTTTACGTTCATTCCGCCGGCATTGGTGATGACTTTCGTCCCTTTTTCCGTAATATAAGGAAGCATGCCTTTTAAAGCCGTAATAAAGTCTCGCGCATATCCTGCTTCAGGACGCTTTTCTTGCTGCCTTCTCATGATAGATAAGGTTAATTCTGCTAAATAATCACAGCAAATATAATCCAAATTATCCTCTCTAGCCATCGTGATGGGCGCATCACTTAAGTCTCCCCAAAACCCTTGGCCACCACCGATTCGAATTGTTTTCATATGGTTTTACCTCTTTTCTTTGTATTGTATACATATCGTATCGTTAATTTACTGACACGCCCTTTTATATGAAATTTTTATGCCATATTTACAAAAAAAAAGATGGAGCTCATGCTACATCCTAAAAAATCCAGTCACCATCCTGTAATTATAATCTTTATTATATTTTTACAAATAAAAAATCAGCCAATTCAGGCATATCACTGTATACCCAAATCGGCTTTATGTTTACATAGTATACAGCATACTATGTTCATCTTGTTTACATAGTATACAATTATTTTTCTTCATCAAGACCATATTGCTTCCATTTCTTATAAAATGTACGGCGGCTGATGCCCAATACCTTCATAGCTTTTGTCTTATTTCCATTGGCCTCGGCTACAGCCTGTTGAATCCGCTTCTTTTCAATCATCTGAACTCCGGATTTCAAGGAATAATCATGATTGGATTCAATTTCATCCATACCAAAAGCTGGTCCGACTGCTGTCAGTTCAGTATGCTGCAGGTCTTCCGGTAAGTGCTCTATCTGAATGATCCCTTCATTACAAACAATAACGGCGTATTCCATACAGCTCTGTAGCTGACGGACATTTCCCTTCCAGGGAAATGTTAAAAAATACTGCTTCACTTCCGGTGATATTGTAACTTTTTTCCCATACTTTTGAACATATTTCTCTAGAAAGAATTCCGCTAACAACAGAACATCTTCCCCACGTTCACGAAGTGGTGGGATGGTAATTTTAAATGTATTTAAGCGAAAATATAAATCATCCCGGAATTTACCTTCTCGTACCATTTGTTTTAAATCACGATTGGTCGCGGCAATAACCCTAACATCAGCTTTTTGAACCACTTGGGATCCAATCTTTTGAATTTCTCCTGACTGTAAAACTCTCAGAAGTTTCGACTGCATAAAGAGTGGCATCTCACCGATTTCATCCAAAAAGATTGTCCCTCCATCAGCTTGTTCAAACTTACCAATCTTACCACCCTTAACAGCACCGGTAAAGGATCCGGAAGTATATCCAAAAAGCTCACTTTCCATTAAGGATTCTGGAATAGCTGAACAATTCAAATTAACATAAGGCTGTTTCCGCTTGCCGCTGATAGACAAGATAGCATTAACAAAGACTTCTTTACCGGCTCCGCTTTCGCCCTCAATAAGGACCGTTGCATCTGTCGGTGCAACTAATTCAGCAAGTCTCAGGCATCGTAAAAAATTGGGACTCTGCCCAATGATATGGGAAAATTCGGCATGTAAATTATGTTCACCGGATGCAGCAGCCTTAAAAATAGATTGATTGAGTCGCTGTGCCTTTTCTAACTCCTCCTGACTGCGAAACAATTCTGTAATATCATTAAACACAGATACAGCTCCAATTAATGATTTTCCCTTCATAATCGGAGTGATATTTACCTTTATCTTCTTTCCTCTCGTCTTTACTTCTACCAATTGATTCAATATAGGTTGGCGATTCTGGAGGACCTGTAAAATGAGAGCCCCCGGTTCAATGACTTTTACTTGTTTATGAAGCACCTTATCTTTTGATACCGACAGGATTTTCGTGTAAGCCCGATTAATATAAAGGATACGAGACGTCTTATCTACAATAACGATGCCGTCGTTGACCGCATCCATGGCTTCTCGCATCATGATACTTACAACGGAATCATTTTCAGCTAACACATCCACAAAATCACCAACCTTTTCATTATAAATTCAAAGAATCTAATTCATAGTTCAAGCACAACCTCATTATTAAACAGGCCGGTACAAATTAACAACCCGGCATAAACCGAGCTGTTTAAAAGTCAAGGGATGTCTAGAAATGTCATTACGAAGCCGGTTGAGGCTGGATGGTTCCTTTTTCGATTTCAAAAATGTGAATCGTATCGGTTTCTCCGGAAAGTTCTTTCTGAACTTCCTGGGCCACTTTTTGGGTCGCTGCCGAGCAGGTGAACAGGAAGATCTGTTCTTTTTTACCTAAAGATGCCAAGAAGTGGATGGCTTCTTTTTGGCGCTGTTCATCGAAGCGGACCAAGATGTCGTCGAGAATGAGCGGCATCGGTTCGATCTGCCGTGAAAAAGCCATGGCCAGGCTGACACGGATAGCG
>UMIC01032191.1_pt1 | contig 11678 bp, 10 predicted proteins | sample 1965681 | NCBI WGS metagenome assembly UMIC01 (sample SAMEA4836114, study PRJEB28245) | human gut metagenome | biome: gut microbiome; material: fecal sample | place: Denmark | collected 2008
CATGGCCATGGCTTTCCAAGAAGCCGGTCAGAAGGCCGTCTCCTTTACGGGGGCCCAGGCAGGCATCAAGACCAGCGATGCCTTCAACAAAGGCCGTATTCTGGCTTTGAAGCCGGCCCGTATCATGAAGGCACTGGAACAAGATAATATCGTCGTCGTTGCCGGTTTCCAGGGCATTACCGGTCATGGTGATATCACAACCCTCGGCCGAGGCGGTTCCGATACGACAGCCGTCGCCATTGCCGGCGCTATCCACGCTGATGTTTGTGAAATTTATACCGACGTTGACGGCGTATACACGTCCGATCCCCGTGTCGTTCCCAATGCTAGAAAAATCGATCAGATCACCTACGGCGAAATGCTGGAAATGGCGAAACTCGGCGCCGGCGTCATGCAGCCCCGGGCCGTCGAAATGGGCAGCCGCTTCGGCGTTCCCATTTACGTGCGCTCGACGTTTTCGGAAGATGAAGGAACTATGATACAGGAGGATTGCTCTATGGAAGTCAAACAATATCTCATCCGCGGCGTCGCTTCGGATAAAAATGTTGCTAAAATCACCGTCCTCGGGATTCCCAATAAACCGGGGTTTGCTTACCGCGTCTTTTCTGAATTGGCAGAAAAGAACGTCGACGTCGACATGATCGTTCAGAGCGTCCGCTATGCCAACGAAGGCGTTACGGACATTACCTTTACCATTGCCCGTACGGATTTGGAAGAAGCCGAATCGGTCTTCGAATCCCTGCGCAGTGAAATGCCCGTCGAAGACATCATCATCGACGACAAGATGGCCAAGGTTTCCGTCGTCGGCGCCGGTATGGCCGGTCACCCGGGCATTGCTGCCGGTATGTTCGGCGTCCTCAGCGACAATGACATCAACATCGAAATTATTTCTACGTCGGAAATCAGTATTACCTGCCTCATTGCGGAAGAAGTCGTCGACTCGGCGGTCAAAGCCATTCATCAGCACTTCTTCGACGAAGAAGACTAGGGGGATCCATGTCTGTATTGGATAGCTTTACCGAAGAAATGCTGCAGTCTGAACTGCCCAAGCGAGTGACCTTGGAGCGGCTCATTCACGGGCTGGAAGTCGAGAAGCCGCCGAAGTTTTCCATTCCGGCACCGAAATATACCTTTGAAACGAATTTACATGGCTTTCGGTACGATTACCAGCATCAAACTGTTACGATTTCTTATAAAGTAGCCCACGGCCTTCACGATGATATGACCGTGTCCTTTACGACCTTCCGGGTCTTGCTGGAAGGGCTGGGCGTCTGTATCCGAATGCAGAAGTGGTAGTTTACGTTGCCGCAGTTCCTGAGGGGATTGCGGCTCTTTTTTTGGAGGAATTATGCGCTGTGGGACGGATATAGTACAAATCAGCCGCATGGACGATTTGGTGCGGCGTCACGGCACGTCGCTGAATCGCTTCTTTACGGAAGGGGAACTGGCTTACTGCCAAAAGGGGGCGTCGTGGCGGACGGAGTCCCTGGCCGGTATCTTTGCGGCCAAAGAGGCCTTGTTCAAGGCCTTGGGGACGGGCTTTCGCCGGGGAAAATGGACCGACGTCGAAGTCGTCCACGATGAACTGGGGGCGCCGCAGTTCCGCTTTTACGGCTTCTATGCCAAGGCCGTGCGGGAAAAAAGCTGTCAGCCGCCGTCCCTGTCCATCGCCCACGACGGGGACTATGCCGTCGCTTTCGTCGTCCTGTAAGGGCGAAGCACTATATGAATTAGAAGTTAGAAGGGAGCCAGGCCATGAAAAAAATAAATACAGCCGCCCAGATGCGGCAAATGGATTATGAAGCCATGCACGGAATATACGCCATCGCACCGGCCGTCTTGATGGAAAATGCCGGCCGGGCCGTTGCCGAGCGGGCCGAAAAATGGATCGAAGGTTGGGACGGCAAGGACGTCGTTATCTTTTGCGGTACAGGCAACAACGGAGGTGACGGCTTCGTCATCGCCCGCTATATCTTAGCGGCCGGAGCCAGGGCCTATGTCTACATCTTAGGCGAAGAAGAGGGGTACAGCGACGAAGCGCGTCAGCACCTCCATACCTTACGGGAACTGGCTGATGACGAAACGTGTCTCCTCCTTTCGGCACCGGAAAGCCAAGACGATTGGCAGCTCCTGCGAAAACGGCTTCACGCCTCGTCCATCGTCATCGATGCCATGGTCGGCACGGGCTTTCACGGCAGCCTGCGCCAGCCCGTATCGTCCATCGTCGCTGAAATCAACGTGGCCTCTGCCGTCGGGGCGGTGACGGTCATCGCCGTCGACATGCCGACCGGCGTCAATGCCGATACGGGCGTCGTCAGCCATGGCGACGATGAGGAAGACGGCCCCCTCTTTGCCGACATGACGGTCACCTTCGGTGTCTTGAAACGAGGCCTTTCCCTCTATCCCGGACGGGCCTGTGCCGGCCATATCGAAGTCGATTCCATCGGCATGCCCGGGCCGCTCCTATACGGTGCCAACGACGATGCCGTCTATTTACTGCAGCAGTCGGATATCGCTGAAATCGTCGTGCCCCGCAGTCCCGACAGCCACAAGGGCAGTCACGGGACGATTGCCGTCGTCACCGGCAGCAGCCAAATGGCCGGTGCCGCCCTCATGGCCGCCCACGGCGCCGTCCGCAGCGGTGCCGGAAAAGTCTTTCTCCGCGTGCCCGGTAAGGTCGGGCCCTACTGCATCGGCGTCCAGCCGGAAGTCATGGTCAAAAGCGTCGGCACCGGCGACTGCTTTACGGCAGAGGATGCCGAAGCAATCATCGAAGAAAGCCAAAACTGGTCGGTCCTGGCCATGGGCCCCGGCATGGGGAAGGACGACCGGACGCGGGAATTCTTGAAGCGCGTCTTAGCCGGAACGACGTGTCCCGTCGTCCTCGATGCCGATGCCCTGAATCTCTTGGCCGGTGAAAAAGAGTTCATGACCGCTATGGGATATCGGATCATCGTAACGCCCCACTTGGCAGAATTTTCCCGCCTCAGCGGATTGTCCCTGGATGATATCAAAGCGGACCTCATCGGAACGGCCCGGACCTTTGCCGCAGAATGGAAGGTCAACCTGGTCCTCAAAGGGGCTCCGACCCTCATCGTATCGGCCAAGACGGGCAACGTCTACGTCAACCCGACGGGCAATGCCGGCATGGCCTGCGGCGGCATGGGCGATATCCTGACCGGCATGATCGCCTCTATGACGGCCCATCAGGGCATGAGCGACCTCTGCAGTGCCGCCTGTGCCGGCGTCTATCTCCACGGTGCCGCCGGTGACGCCTGCCGGAAAGACCGCGGCCCTTACGGCTTTACGCCCATGGAAACGGCCGATGCCGTACCGAGGGTCTTAGCAGACCTCGAAGAAAATCTGGCCCTGCCTATTTTGCAGCAGCCTTTAATTGGAGGCAAGTAAGTTGAAGAAACGAAGATTTTTATTATTTCCCGTAACCCTGTTATTGACCTGTATGCTCATCCTGGCCGGTTGTGCCAACAGCCTTACGTCCATGGCTTCGTCCGGCGCCAGTGCCGTCCAGTCCCTGACCGACTCCGATAAAGACCTGAAGGTGTCGGTCCTGAACGTCGGCCAGGCTGATGCGGCCCTCATCCAGTATAAGGGCCAAAATATGCTCATCGATACGGGCGACGTCGACAGCCGCGATTCATTGGTCCAGCAGCTGAAAGAGCGCGGCGTGAAGGAACTCGACGCCATTATCATCACCCATCCCCACGGCGACCACATGGGCGGCATGGCGGCCTTATTTAAAGCCTTTCCCATCAAGCAGATCTATGATAACGGCCAAGTTGCCAACACGGTCATGTACCGCAATTACTTAAAGAACATCAAGGCCAAGCAGATCCCCTACAAGGTATTGAAGAAAGGGGACAGCCTGACCCTCGGCGATGACGTCGTCTTTACGGTCCTTTCACCGGGTACGATTTTTACCAAGGAGAATACGACCGGCGTGTCGGAAAGCGGCTTGACCAACGATAACTCCATCGTCGGCAAGCTGACCTACGGCAAGTTCTCCATGCTGTTCACCGGCGACGCCCAGAAAGAAGTGGAACAGCAGCTCCTCAAAGAGGACATCAAGGCCGATATCCTGAAAGTCGGCCACCACGGCAGCAAGACGTCGTCGTCCGATGCCTTCGTGAAGGCCGTAGCCCCTAAGGCGGCGACCATTTCCTGCGGCGTCAATAATTCCTATAAATTCCCGCATGAACCGACCTTGAAGACCCTTCAGAAATACCATGTCGACGTATACAGAACGGACCGCAACGGCGTCATTACCATTAAGACCGACGGTTCGTCGTACAGCATTGAAAAGGAGCATGAATGATGAAAAAAGAACTCATCGGAAGCATCGACCGCATTACGGAACAGACAGCTTACATCATCTTGAATGACGATGAACATGAACTCCAGTTTCCCGTCGAACTCCTGCCCGAAGGGGCCGATGAAGGCATGGTCTTTACCCTGACCATCGAGCGCAATGAAGCGGAGGAACAGAAGTTAGCCGACGAAATCGCCGAGCTCCGCAGCAGCCTGCAGCAGAATCCATAATCGAGAACGCCCTTTAAGAAGCGAGATACCTTCTCAAAGGGCGTTTTTTTCTGTTTGGAGAGATGCAGATATGTCAGCCCCTGAATGATGCGGTGTGGCCTGAGTGAAACGAAATAAAATTGTAAAAAATGAAAGGCTTTCTTACTATGCATACGAAAATGACAAATATTGCATAAAATGAATAAATAAACATAAAATGAATGGATATGTAAAATTAATAGGTTGAAAATCGTAAAAAGTTCGTAAATTCACAAAATAAAATGGCTTAATGAAGCGAATGTTTAAAAATAAAGAAGTTTTTCACAAAGGACTTTACTTTGACAGGGTAAAAACTAAAATGTATAATAATTACAGTGAGTGTGGTGCGCAGGCAGGCAGCACTCGCCCGATAGAGCCGACAAACAGTGTGATTCAAGGCAGTAAAAGAGAGGAAACTAGGACAACTCGCCAATGAACCCTTGAAGAATACGTTTCGACACTCGCCTGTAACGGTGTAAGGCTTACAGAAACTTCATCTTATCGAAAAGGGGTTATACTCATGAAATCCAAAGTATTAGCAGCTCTCGTAGCAACCATGGCCGTTGGCGCAACTTGTGCTTTCGCAGCTAACCCGTTTGTCGACGTACCGTCCGACAGCTGGGCTTACAAATCCGTCGTAGAATTGGCTGACGCCGGCATCATCCAGGGTGTTGACGGTGAACATTTCCAGGGCCAGCGCAACATCACTCGTTACGAAGCCGCTGAAATGGTCGCCAAAGCTATGGCTCACATGGACAAAGCTTCTGTTGAACAGCGTGCCCTCATCAACAAATTGGCTGATGAATTCGCTGACGAACTCAACAACCTCGGCGTTCGCGTAAGCGCTCTCGAAAACCGCGTCGGCAACGTTAAACTGACCGGTGACGCTCGTGTTCGTTATCGTTACCAGAAAGACAGCAAAGAAAACGATGCTTCTTGGGATTATCGTGTTCGCCTCCGCGCTAATGCTATGGTCAACAAAAATACGAAGGTTACCTATGGCATCAGCACCGGCAACCATGCCTTCTCTGACAATGGCGCAGCTGAAGACGAAAACGACATCTTATCGGATATCGCTAAAGTCGACTATAACTTCGGCGGCGGCGACTGGACTCTCAGCGTAGGCCGTACAGACAAATACGTCATCGGCGGTTCTAAAGGTTATGGCTACAACTACGGCGATATCTTCGACCGCGCTGAATTGAAGTACAGCGGCGACAGCTTCATGGCTACGGCCGGCTACGGTAAATTTAAAGCTGCAGGCCTTGCAGGCGGCGATTTCACGTACAAGGATAAGGATTATAGTCTTGACGGCACCAAGACGGCTTACGGCATCATCGAAGGCCGCTTCGGCAACGGCACGGCTATCGGCGGTTACTACAACACCTTCGACAACGATGACTACAATGCTTTGGTACGCGGTACGGAACTCGATTACCTCTGGGGTGCTTATGCAAGCTTCAACTTCGGCAAAGACTGGAACCTCCTCGGTAACTACGAACGCGTCAACTACAACAGCAATATCAACTCCACCGTTCGTGGCGACGAAGATTCGGCTACCGTTTGGGTCGGCCGCTTGACCTACGGTAAAGCTGTCATGGCTACGCCGAATACTTGGGACGCTTGGGTTGAATACCTCAATGCTGAAGACGGTGCATACATCGGCGGCTCCACCAACTCCTGGAGATGGGGCAAGCTGGATAACCTCGAATCCTGGGGTGCCGGCATCGACTACACCTTCGCGAAAAACGCTCAGTTCCAGGTCATGCAGTCCTTCGCTTCGAAAGTTAAAGACGGCGACGGCAGCGATCCGGAAGAACAGACGCGTGCTCAGTTCGTATTCGCATTCTAATCCTTCCTCGCAAGGAATTACCAAGACCACTCAGAAATGGGTGGTCTTTTTTTGCGTGTGGTTCCAAGGTGAACACGAAATAAACGGCGATAAGGGTACTTGGATGTAATGGGCAAAAGTTAGTAAATTCACAGACGAAAACAGCGTACTGAAGGCGATATTTAAAAATAAAGGGAGCTTCCATAAGATACTTTGTTTTGACAGGGTACAATACAAAATGTATACTCATTACAAGAAGTGTTGTGCCAAGACAGGCCGCACTTGACCCATAGGGCAGACGAAGGTGTGATGCAAGGTCGTAACGGAGAGGAAACCGGGACAACTCGCCAATGGACCCTTGATGCATCCGTTTCGACGCGCGCCCGTAACGGGAGAAGGCTTACAGAAACTTCATCTTACATTAAAAAGGAGGCTACTACTCATGAAAGCCAAAGTATTCGCAGCTCTGGCCGCAGCCATGGCTGTTGGCGCAGCCTGTGCTTTTGCAGCGAACCCCTTTGTCGACGTACCGGCCGACAGCTGGGCTTACCAATCCGTCGTCGAGTTGGCTGACGCCGGCATCATCCAGGGTGTTGACGGGGAACACTTCCAGGGTCAGCGCAGCATCACCCGTTATGAAGCCGCTGAAATGGTCGCCAAAGCCATGGCACACATGGACAAAGCGTCTGTCGAACAGCGCGCCCTCATCAACAAATTGGCGGATGAATTCGCTGACGAACTGAACAACCTCGGCGTTCGCGTCAGTGCTCTCGAAAACCGTGTCGGCAGCGTGAAACTGACCGGTGACGCTCGTTTTCGGTATCGTTATCAGAAAAACAATAAAGAAAACGATAAATCTTGGGATTATCGTATTCGCCTCCGCGCTAACGCCAGGGTTAACGACCGCACGAAGGTTACGTACGGTATCAGCAGCAGTTACCACTCCTTCGCGGATAATGGCGCAGCTGAAGATGAAAATGATATCGTGACCGATATCGCTAAAGTCGATTATAACTTCGGCGGCAGCGCTTGGAACCTCAGCGTCGGTCGTACGGACCGATATGTCCTCGGTGGCAACAACTCCTATGGCTATAACTACGGCGATATCTTCGACCGCGCGGAATTGGCGTACAAGGGCGACGGCTTCAAAGCTGCGGCCGGGTACGGTAAAATCAAGAAGGGCCGTCTTGCCGGGTCCGACACGGTGAAAGGCGCCAAGACGGGTTACGGTCTCATCGAAGAGGACTTTGGCAACGGCACGGCTGTCGGTGCTTACTACAACTCCTTCCAGGACACCAACCTCGATGACCTCTGGGGGGCTTATGCAAACTTCCTCTTCGGCCGGGACTGGAAGCTCCTCGCTAACTACGAACGAGTCAGCTACGAAAAGGCCATCTCTACGGCACGGGGCAACGAAGATTCGGCCGGCGTTTGGATCGGCCGCTTGACCTATGGCAAGGCCGTCATGGCTGCGCCCAAGACATGGGATGTTTGGGTTGAATACATCAATGCGCAGGACGGTGCCTATGCGGTGGGTGCTATGGGCGCCACCAGCTCTTGGAGACGGATCGGCAAATTGGATAATCTCGAATCCTGGGGCGTCGGCATCGACTATACCTTCGCGAAAAACGCTCAGTTCCAGGTCGGGCAGTCCTTCGCTTCGAAAGTGAAAGACGGCGACGGTAAAGATCCGGAAGAACTGACGCGTGCCCAGTTCGTATTCGTATTCTAATCCTTCTCTGTCAAGGTATTCATCAAGACCACTCAGCCACGGGTGGTCTTTTTTTGCGCTGTCAGGGCCTTGCTTCTCGTGGAAGACGCCGGCCGGGGATAACGCGCTTGGGGGAGGGGAACACAAAAAAAACGCAGCCACATGACGCGGCTGCGTTTTTCATCTCACCCGTTTTGGAGGCGGCTGAGGGGTGATTCTTTCTTATAAGGCTTTCGGTAAGGTGAAGAACCAGATCTGGCTTTCCTGTTCCGTCGGAGCGTTTTTCTTGAGGCTGATCTTGACCTTATGGACTTTATTGTCCTTGTTGTAGATCATGGCTTTTTTGTGGCTGTCGTAGGTGTAGTCCGAAACTTCCGGATCGGCGACGGCCGAATCTTTGACATCGATGTCCATGCCGAAGTCATTGTCGTTGACGACGGCAATGGTCTTGCGGTCCGGCAAGAGGGCCAGGCCTTCGGCTTTTTCGATGTTCCAGCCCTGAGCACGGAGGTCGAGGACGAGTTCCTTCTTCGCCGGTACGATTTTGCCGTCCAGGCGGCCGTATTCGAGGTCGCCGTTATCGGCAATGGGCGTTGCGCCGTTGAGGTCTACTTTGTAAATCAGGTTCTGCATTTCGCCGTGCTGTTTGCCTTGTTCGATCATGAGGAACTGACCCTTGCCGATGGACGTGATATCGCCGATTTTGGCAGCGCCGGTGTTCTTATAGCCCGTGTCGACGGGATAGGCATACATGGTCGTTTCTTTCGTGACCGGATCGAATTCGACGATGCGCGTGTATTTGGCCGTCTTGGCCGTTTTGCCGTCGACGTTTAAGGGGCTTTGGATGAGGGCGAAGACGCGGCCCTTTTCATCGACGGTGAGGCCTTCACTGCCGCGGTTGGGGACGCGGTCGGCTAAGATTTTGGGGAGGCCCATGCCGGGGCCGTATTTTTCAAGGATGTTGCCTTTTTTATCGACTTTAGCGATGAAGGGACCGTATTCGTCACTGATCCAGAAGTTGCCGTCCTTATCGAGGGCCAGGCCTTCCGTATCGAGACCGTTTCGATCGGTACCGAGATCATTCATCTTGAAGTCCAGGGCGACTTCATTGGTCGAGCCCGTCAGGCCCGACGGAATCGGTTTGCCGCTGATGGGCTTGCCGTTTACTTTCAAGGGGATGGACGCAATGATGTCCGCTCGGTCTTTTGCCGGGTTGACTTTGATGATGCCGATGCTGGGCGTGAAGTTCGGCGTCGGGAAGAATTTCCCGGACATCTTTTTGCCGTCTTTAACGTACGTAGGGATGTCGCCGTTGGGGCCGCGGTCGGTGATGGCGTAGAATTCCATCGTGCCGTCGGCTTTGACCGATTTCAGGGCCAGGGCCGAGCCGTAACCGGGGTTGATGTGATGGTTAAAGGCTTTTTCATTTCCCTTATACGGGAGCTGATAGGCATCAGCATGGACGATGTAGGCCGTCGCATCGACGTCCTTGGCACTCAGGGCCATGCTTCCCATGGCGGTAAGGGTCAGCCCCAGAGCGAGCCAGCGTTTCCATTGTTTTTTCATAGTAATCATGCACCTCCTGCATATTTCAACCCATTTTATCAAGACGTCATCAATGTTTTGTGATGAACCGGTAAGGGCTGTGTAAAAACGAGGATGGTGTATAATGGTAAAAAAGGCATTGAAAAGGAGACAGGGACATGACGGAACAAGAATGGGAACAACTTTTACAAATAAAGACGGCCGGCCGGGACGACAGTCATGCTGACGGCGAGCATCATCCCTATGAGCCGACGGATTACGGCGTCCTCGAAAAATTGGCCAACAGCGGCTCGATCAAGAAGAAGGATACCCTTATCGACTACGGCAGCGGCAAAGGGCGGGTCAGTATCTTTATGACCTATCAGACCGGGTGCCGCTCTATCGGCATTGAATACGACGAACGGTTGTGGCAGAAGGCCCTGGTCAACGCCGAGAGTCCGGCAGCTCGAAACAAGGTGTCCTTTATCCTGGCCGATGCAGCGGTGTATGACCTGCCCGATGAAGCCGACTGCTGTTTCTTCTTCAACCCCTTTGCCCTGCACACCCTGAAAAGGGTCTTGGGGAAGATCTTCGATTCCCTTCAGCGCCGGCCGCGGCGGCTGCGGATCTTCTTTTACTATCCTTATGAAGACGTGGAAGACTTTCTCAGCCACCACCTGCGCCTCATGGCAGAAGAACCAATCGACTGCGGCGACCTCTTTGACGGCGATGCGAAAGAAAAAATCCTCGTATACCGCGTGAGAACGGAGCTGTAAGGCCTTAGCGATTTGGCTGATTCCGAAGATAACGGGCCGCACTGCACCGCAGGGTGTCGACTTCGTTTGGTTGGATGTGGTTATCACATAAGGGCAAAATCCGGTCTCGTAAGACCGGATCCGGCGCCGTTTTCAATTTTTCCGGATCCAGCCAGGGCAAGGCCTGATTTACTTTTTCAGGAACGTCTTTCTCTGCTTTGGCCGCGGGAATCTTGTTGTAGGGGCAGGCATTTTGACAGGCATCGCAGCCGACGACCCAAGACCCCATGGCGTTTTCAGACAGTGCAGGCGGCAGTTGGCTCTTCCCGAAGGTATTCCAAAAAGAGACGCACTTCAAGGGATTCATGGTAAAGGGGGCTGAAAGAGCCCGCGTCGGGCAGTGATCCTGACAGAGGCGGCATTGGGGAGAGCAGGGCTTTAGGCCATGGCGTTGGCGGAGCTCACAGGATTCATCGATGACGAAGCCTTCGAGCATGACGAAGGAGCCTTGCTCGGTGTAGAGAAAGTTATTTTTACGAATGATTCCCAGACCGGCCTTCATGGCGGCATGGCGCAGCCCGCCGATTTGAAGGTGGGAGCTTTTTTCGCCGCCTTCCCAGCGCAGGCCTGCTGCCGTCAGCCAGTCCGTAAAGGCGTCCTTCTTCCGAAGGCCTTCGTCGTCGAGGGAGACCTGCGGGGCGAGAAAGAAGGCCCGGGCGTATTTCCCTTCGAGGGACTCGGGCAGGTGGTACCGGCCGAGCCACCACGTACAAATGATGACCGATTTGGCCCAGGGAAAGCGCTGTTTCGTATTCATGGCGCCTTCGATGCGCTGATAAAAGGGACGGCTCGTCGGTTCCTTTTCCAGTCGCTCTTGGAGGTGTTCCAGGTATTCATCCATCTCGTCGATGGCGATGATGCCGCAGTCGTCGTAGCCGGAAAGCAGGGCCTGTTGATAGATTTTTTCAGCAAGCAGAGACGGGGAGGTAGTCATAGCAGATTCCTTTCTGATAAAAAAATAAACCACTTGGTCTATTTATAGACCGTTTGGTTTATTTTGTCAATACCTGTATTGCATTCCCGTTCTATTTTTTGTATAGTAGCAAAGGAGGGACGCGTTATGACGAAAGGTGAAGAAACGAAAGAACGAATCATTCGACAGGCTGCCGGCCTGTTTTGGGAAAAGGGCTATGTGGCAACCGGTGTCCAGGATATTTTGACGGCGGCCGGGGTGACCAAGGGCTCGTTCTATTTTTATTTCAAGCGTAAAAAAGACGTCGGT
>UMIC01019498.1_pt1 | contig 11627 bp, 9 predicted proteins | sample 1965681 | NCBI WGS metagenome assembly UMIC01 (sample SAMEA4836114, study PRJEB28245) | human gut metagenome | biome: gut microbiome; material: fecal sample | place: Denmark | collected 2008
CAATTGAGATTGCCATTGAGATTGCTTGCGGATTTTAGGTTTAATACATTCTTGAGCTAAAATATATGCGTTCTTATTAGGATTGTCAAAATAATCCTTATTTTGCAATCCTCTAAAATTAGCTTTATTGTTTTTTACAAAGTTTCTATTAAGATGAATAAATGCGTCCTCAAAACTACGAGCATTATAATCAGCTTCATTAGTTTGATAAACAACACATAATCTACCATTAGATTGATTTTTCCAACATCCACCTATATTATTAAATAACTTATCTTGAAACGAAAAAGTTTTCAAATCTGCTAATGTGGGATTACTGAAATAATACGATAAGGCTTCATTTGAGTATGCTACAGCATTAGCTACTTCACACTTTTTATTGTCAGCCCCTATTGCATCAAGGTCAGTTATAATAAGCGTTTTTATTCCTAAGAACTCTATGAACTTATCAAATATCTGTGAATAAGCCCCGACTTCAACAATAGAGATATTTTGAGATAATAAAGGCAAATAATCATCTTCTGTACTTTTTGCCTTATGTACTGCAGCTTCCTCAATATCTATTTTCTTCATCATTGTTGGAATTAACATCCTTTCAGTATCACCCTCAATCAATACAGCCTTTTCTGCAAAAAAGATTTCAGCTCGACTAATAGTAAGATATTGGGTAAGGAATTGATATTGGGGTGTTTTTTTATCATACTCTTTCTTCAAATCTTTCAGATTTTTTGCAATGACATTATTATCACCTTCCTTTTTAAGATATTTAATATCGTCAAAATCACTATCCGCAACAATATGTGAAGAATGGGTGCTTATTATATATTGTAAACTTCGTATTTCACCATCTGCCCTTTGAATACCATCCTTTAGTAACCTTTTAATATTCTTAATAAATACATATTGCATTTGAGGATGCGTATGTGCTTCCGGTTCTTCTATAAACAACAAATTTATATCAGCTGGCTTTTTCTCTTTTTCGCGCTTAAATTCTTGAATAAGTATTTCTATCTCGAAAATCATACATATTAGGTTCATATAACCTAATCCATTATAATGTTCCGGTAGTTTATTATTCTCATCATGTTTGTAAACAACAGTCGTATTTCCTTTTAATAATTCCCTATGTTGCAAATTTGAGATAATTTCTATTTCTGATTCATTGGGTTTAACACCGCCAAAATCACCAACTTTCTTAATTATATCTTTAAATAAATCTATATATATACTACTTAATTGATTATCTGTTTCACTTAGTTTATCTTTAAAATCTTCAACAGCCTTATTCTGTATAGGGTTTGTTTCTGTTTTCTCATATATTTTTGAAGTTTGCATTGACAAGGTCTTATCTACCTCCTTATTTGCAACCTCCCTTCGGGCACTAATATATTTAAAACTAACAATATCCTTTATGCTAATCATTTCCTTGTCTAAATCAATAAAATTAGCTTCATTAACCATTAATGTTTCTTTATTAATTTCAATGGTTTTCCGATACATTCTAAAATAATCAGAATGTTTTTGGCACAGAAAATCATATATACTTTTGGGTTTATAAAGTTGATTTTCAACTTGTTTTTCGAGTTCATGAGTAATAAATTCACGCCAATCTTTCCAAATTTGAATATATTTATCAAATGACAATACATATTCAAATCCTAAAACAATAAAATTATTATCCGGGTCCAAATCCATCATAATCCGGCTAACATTTTCTAAATTACAATTTTCTGTATATTGAATAAATAGCTTCAGTTTAATACCCTTCTCTACATATGCGCCCTCAATAATAGTTTTTTCATTCATTATCATATCATTGAGTTCTTTCTTAAAATCAATATTAAAGTCATCAAAATGGAATTTAGTCTTTTCTGATTGATTTAAGAATTTGTCTAAGACAGACAATATTGAGGTTTTACCAGTATTATTTTTACCTATTACTAATGAAAGTTCATCTTCTAAATCAAGAGAAAAATTTTTCAGTAGCCTAAAGTTCTCAACCTGTATCTTAAATATTTTCATACTGTTAGATTATTTTTGTTGGCATCAGCAAATCTCTTACATCGACATTTAACACCTCTGATATTTTTATTAAAGTATCAAGAGATGGCTGTGATTCATTCGTACACCACCGAGAAACCGTAGCCTCATTTTTATTCAATTGTTCAGCAAGCCATTTTCCAGTTCTATTTTGCTCAACAAGCACTATTTTAATTCTATTTATTATTCTCATAGGTCAAATTATTGACATTATTTGCAAAGATAGGAATTGTTCATCTATTTTAATTCATTATGATATAATTTTAGTTACTTATTCATCTTTAATCAGATAACGTAGCTCCGGGTCGTTCTTAATCCGGGTTATCTCGTCCTCGACAATCTGCCGGACTTCCTGACGGATGCGGTCATAGTTGGCTTGTATCTCCTCCTGCATCCGGTCGTTGCCGTCCTTGTCGGTGAAGTCGATTATCTGCGGCAACTTCACGTAACGGGCGGTTTCCCGCTTCACCTTTTCGTTGTCCACCACGATTTCACAGTGGAAAATCTTCTGCTCTATCCGTTCATCGAAGTTGTCCGCCACAGCACCCACGAACATACCTTGCGTGAGGTTGGATATTTTGCTGGCGGGTATCAGGCTGTCCATTTGGGTGCTTATCGAGGTGGATTTTTCCCGTTGGTTTATCGTCATGCTCTGCCGTTTCTGCAACACCTTACCGAAACGCTCCGACAGTATTTTTGCCGTTTCACCGACGACCTGACCGCTAAACACGTTACCCACAGTATTTTGGATTACTTTGCTTTCCTTGTCCCCGTAGTCACGGGTAAGCTGGCTATAATCCTGAAAGCCCAGCAGAACCGCCACTTTGTTGCTTCGGGCTGTTGCAATCAGATTGTCAAGCCCACGAAAATATATGGTCGGTAGTTCATCTATTATCACCGAACTTTTAAGCTGACCTTTCTTGTTTATCAGCTTCACGATACGGGAATTATACAGCCCCAGTGCCGCCGAATAGATGTTCTGACGGTCGGGGTTGTTGCCGACAACCAAGATTTTAGGCTCTTTCGGGTTGTTGATGTCCAGCGAGAAATCATCACCTGTCATTACCCAGTAAAGTGCCGGGCTTATCATCCTTGAAAGCGGGATTTTCGCACTGGCAATCTGCCCCTGCAACTGTTCGTTAGCATCAGATTCCCAAGCATCCACGAACGGGGAAAGGTAGTTTTCCAGTTCGGGATAGCTGCGTAAAATCGTGAACACATCGGCATATTTTTTGTTAAGCAGTTCTATGGCATGGGGGAACGTGCAATACTTACCGCCCTGATAGATGCGCAAATACCAAATAATAGCTGCAAGCAGGATAATCGGACTTTCTACGAAGAAATCGCCCTGCTTGCTTATCCAGCTTCGATTGAGGTTAAGCATAATCGTGTAGCTGGCTTCGTAGGCATCCGCAATGTCCGACATAAAGCTGGCATTTATCGGGTTGCATCGGTGGCTCTTGCGTGGGTCGTCAAAATTGATAACGTAAAATTTCGGCTTCTTCACTTTGTAACCGTCCAAGTGATTAAGTAGGTGATTGTAAGCAATTTCCGAAAGGTCGGGAAACTTATAATCATACAGGTAGAGCGCAAAACCTTTCTCGATTTGCTGTTTTATGTAATTATTTACCACCGCATACGACTTACCACTGCCCGGTGTACCCAATACAAGACTGGCACGGAAAGGGTTTACAACATTTATCCAGCCATTATTCCATTTCTTTTTATAGTAGAACCGGGTAGGCAAATTTACGGAATACTCGTTCTCGATAAGCCTTGTTTCCTGCATGAAACTTTCGTTCTCGGTATTAAAGACATCATCCATAAGGTTGTTTTTCAATAACCGGGACATCCATGTGCCCGCCATGAGCATACAGATATAGCCTGCCGACAGCGTGGTGATGTAAAACACCGTACCTGCCGTATGTGGCAGGGGAAGTTCCAGCATCCACCAGTTCAGGAAAAACAGCACCACACCCGCCGCAAGGCTGCAATGTATCTTTGTCCATGTTATCTTTTCCTCTTTCACGCCCTTAGTACCGATACACGACAGGGCGAGGAACACCACCGAAAATAGTTTTGTCCATAAGATAGACGAGAACAGCCCGGTAGTGCGCTGGAAGTTCCACAGTATCTTGTCTATCACTTCAAAGGTCACTCCCCACTCTTTCAGGGTGGAGTAACAGAACCAGTACACGTTTATTCCCACAAATAGAATACTGACAGCCCGCATAAAGTCCATGACCCTTGCAAGCCCTCTCAAATCATCTTCTTGCTGCATAATTGTATATTTTTAGTTAGTCGATACGCCTTGTACGTTTCTTTTTCTTCTTCTTTCTCTTTTGGTGGGCGGTATCTTGTGGCTCGTCACCACCGGATGAACCACCGCCCAGCAAACCACCGAAAGCACCCGGCACAGAAGCCACGCCCGAAACAATGTCGGCTTTCGGCGTGAAGCCCGGCTGTTCCTGATGCGTGGATTGTTCCTGCCGTATATCCGTTTTTCTTTCATCGGAATACAGGTCGTTGAACACGTTCGCCGAATACTCCTTGCCCAAGCGAGAACCGTTCAGCACCACCCGGCTGTCATGGTCGATGAACGTAACGCCATAGATGCGCCCGCTGTCGTTCTGCCGGAATACCACGTCAATGCCCTGCTTCTTTAGTTCCCGTTCCAGTTCCTTGCGAGTGCGGGTATTCCTCACGGCATCGGCAACAATCTTCCGGGTGCGTTCTTTCAGCTTTCCGTTCTTGATTGCTTCGCCCGATTTCTCCATTCTGCGCCGTACCGCTTCATAGCCCACCGATTTGCCGATGCGGGAAGCCTTTACCGGGTTGCCCGCCTTTTCGCCCTTGTCATTGGTGGCGGAATAGACAATGCCCTGATAGGGTTTGCCGTTTACCTCGCCCTTGACTTCCTCGGCGCATATATTATAGGTGGCAAGCAACGCTTTGTACTCCCCGAACGACTGGAAACGGTAGCCGTAGCAAGCCGCTTTCACGGTGTTGCCGATTTGGTGCTTCACGTCCCCGGCGGTGTAGTCCACCTTTCTAAGTTCCGGGCGTTCCGTCCTCGCTTTCCTCTCTGCCGGGTACAGGTTGTATTTCTTTTCCAGTTCACGGGTGATTTGCTTGCTGCGCCGATGCTCGAACCTGTCATTCAGCGGTCTGCCGTTCTCGTCCACCCGCAACCCTACGATGTGGATATGGTGGCGGTCGATGTCTGTGTGCTTGTACACCAAATAAGGCTGGTCGCCATAGCCCAACTTCTGCATATACTCCCGTGCGATGTCGGAAAGTTGGCTGTCCGAAAGTCTGTCTTCCGGGTGCGGATTTATGGAAATATGAAGTATCGGCTTCTTGGTGGATAGCTGGACGGGCATCTGCATTTCAAAGCTGCGCATACACTCGCCGATGCTGAAACGCCCGTCTTCGCTTAACAGCATCCGGTTGGAGAAAAGCACCTTTGCTTCCTCGCTATCCACCTTGTTTTGGTTGTAAGCCAGTGCGCCGAACATATTGCCGCCCGTGCTTATTTTGGCAACCATAGTTCCTTGCACTCGTTTGTCAGGTCGATAACCTGACGATTCAACATAGCCAGTTCAGCGGTCGCTTTCTCCAGTTTATAGAGAAAAGCCAATGCCTTTTTCTCCGAAAAGTTGCAGTGCAACGCCTTTACAACTTGGTTGTAATTGACCGCTACCGCCCGGAACTGGGCGTAAAATTCGGTCAGCCGGGCGCAGTATTCTACCGCCGACTTGTCCACTTTCACCACTCGGAACGGTTCGCCGAACAGCCGGGCGGCGATGAAACGGGACTTGCTCGTAACGCCCGACTGCTCCCACTGCGAGAGGAAGCGGGCGTTCTCCCGGTCATTCAGGTAAAGGACATGGCGGTGCTTCGCCGGGTCTGCGAGGGCGGGGCGACCGCCCTTGTTGGGTTTTCTTGTTTCCATACTTCTTTGGATTAAAAAATTACGACTTCGGAGTGATTTTTACCCCCGCAAGGGGCAAGGCGTTTTCAGGCACGGAAAACGGTTCTATGTGCCATAGAACACACCTTGCTATTTTCTGACGAAAATCGAAATCCGTCACGGACGGATTGGGGTTAGCGTGAAACGGTAAGCCCTGCCATTAACCAGCCCTGTTTTACCCCTCTGCCCCCAGCGGTTCGTTACTCCGCTGCAAAGTAACGGTGATTTATAATGCTGTAAAATAGGTGGTTGGTGGACAAATCGGGACAGCGCAGGACAAAACGGGACAAGGTTTTCAGGGGACGTTTTTTCTCCCTTTTTTTGCATCGGATTTCAAGATTGAAAGAAATATTCCAATCAGGAAAGAATGATTGAAAGCATGATTTCAAGAAAACGTGATTGTAGGATTTCAATATTTCAAGAAATAATGAAAGCAAGAAAACAAGATTGAAATAAAACAATCTTTCAAGACTGCAATATGGAAACAAAGAAAGCTATATGGCTGGATTGATTGAAAGCAATAAATAAATCTATCAACCAATAATGAACGAAAGCAATATGGAAAACGAGAAAACACCCCTTTATGTCGCCTTTTCCACCCAAAAGGGCGGGGTCGGCAAAACCACCTTTACCGTACTGGCGGCGAGTTACCTCTATTACCTCAAAGGCTACGATGTGGCGGTAGTCGATTGCGACTACCCACAACACTCCATTGCCGGGATGCGAAAGCGGGATGCCGAGCAGGTCGGGGCGGATGAAGATTACAAGCGAATGGCGTATGAACAGTTTACCCGGCTGGGGAAGAAAGCCTACCCGGTATTATGCAGTTCACCCGAAAAGGCGATTGCAACGGCTGACGAACATATAGCCGCCGGACACGTGCCGGATATAGTGTTTTTCGACCTGCCCGGCACGGTGAACAGCGAGGGCGTGATAAACTCCCTCGCTGGCATGGACTACATCTTCACCCCCATTTCAGCCGACAAGGTGGTGCTGGAAAGCAGCCTGTCGTTCGCAATGGCTATCCAAAAGCTATTGGTGAAGAATGAAGCCTGCCGACTTGCCGGGCTGTACCTCTTTTGGAACATGGTGGACGGGCGGGAGAAAACAGACCTTTACACCGCCTATGACAAAACCATTAAGGAACTGGAACTGCCGCTGATGAAAACCTTTATCCCCGACACCAAACGCTACAAAAAGGAACTGGTAGCAGATAAAAAGGCGGTGTTCCGCTCCACGCTCTTTCCCGCCAGCCGCCCGCTGGTAAGGGGAAGCAACTTGGAAGAACTGATAACCGAAATAGTGTACTACATCAAATTACAATGATATGGCAAAGCAAAGCAGCGGGATGCCGAAGATAGACGAGGATTTCATGAAAGAACTTATCTCGCAGGGCGTACCCGCCAAGCGGGAGAGCCAGCCGGATGATGCACCGCAGCCCGGCAGCGAAACGGAAACCGCCCACGAGGGACGGCAGACTGAAACGGTGCGGGTGGAGAAAACGACAAACCGCAAGCGCAAGGGCGGTTCGGGTGACTACCGGGAAACCTACTTTCAGAAAGTGGAACTGGCAGACCGACAGCCCTTGTACGTGAGCCGTACCACGCACGAGAAGCTGATGCGTATCGTGACGGTGATAGGCGGGCGCAAGGTGACGGTAAGCAGCTACGTGGAAAACATCCTGCTGCGCCACTTCGAGCAGTACCAAGACGAGATAAACACCCTGTACGAAAGCCACTTCCAAAAGCCTGTCTAATTATGGTAATCTATTGCATACTTACCGGGCTGGCGGTGTACTATATCGCCCTGTGGCTGTGGTATCGCTACACGGACAGCCGGACATCAACGGGCAAAGCGGATGATGTGCCACTTCCCCAAAATAAGGTTTCAAGTTACACGCTGGTAGGGGAAAGCCGATACAAGAGTGGACTAATCGGGACAGCGCAGGACAAATCGGGACACCTCCAGCAAGCGGTTGAAAATGATACTATTTTTGCGCCGCAAGCTGACAGACAGCCGGAAGAAAACATTTCGGAAGCAACACCCGAAGCGGAAGAAACGCCCGGTTACGAGAATAAAGAACCCGACTACGAGGACGAGGAAATAGCCGGGTACATGGACGGTGACGATGATACCGGGTGGGCTATGGGCGTGAGCTTTGACGAACTGGGCGAAACAGTACGCACGGCGAACGCCGATAACCCTACTGAAACGGAGAAACGGCAAGCCGCCGGGACGCTGGAAAGGATTGAGGGGACGAACCTCTACGATGCGGTGGTGGAGAACATCAACGGCGGGCTGGCAAAGGTAGCGGAACTGCTGGGGCGCAACGAAGCGGAACTGGCTACGGCTGCTGTCCCTGCCGGAACTGGCAATACAAGCAAGGAACACGAAGCGTTCGACATGAACGACTTCCTTTAATGTAATAATGTATAAGACTGACAACATGAAACAGCGTGATTACGGTTGATTGGCAACCCTAAAACCAACAGACGGCATCCGTGCCGCAGCCACTAAAATTTCAAGTTATTCATCAGCCGGGAAAGGCGGACTATCCACCCGCTACCCCGGCATTAAAATCCAATTCGCAATGAAAAAGAAAATCTTTTTGTCAGCGGCTATCCTTGCCGTTGCGGTAAGTGCCTACGCACAAGGCAACGGGCAGGCGGGCATCACCGAAGCCACGAACCTAATCACCGGGTATTTCGACCCCGGAACAAAATTAGTGTACGCAATCGGGGCGGTCTGCGGCTTGATTGGCGGGGTAAAAGTATATAACAAGTTTTCAAGCGGCGACCCCGACACCTCAAAGACTGCCGCCAGTTGGTTCGGGGCGTGTATCTTCCTGATTGTCGCCGCCACTATCCTGCGGTCGTTCTTCCTCTAAAACAGCGGCTATGTCTGAATATCCGGTAAACAGGGGTATCGGAAAGCCGGTGGAGTTCAAGGGGCTGAAAAGCCAGTACCTTTTCATTTTTGCAGGCGGCTTGCTTGCCGTCTTCGTGGTGTTCATCGTCCTGTTCATGGCAGGCGTGAACCAGTGGCTATGTATCGGTTTCATCGTGTCGGCTTCGCTGCTGCTCGTGTGGCAGACGTTCCGGCTGAATGCCCGATACGGTACACACGGGCTGATGAAAGCTGCCGCCCGCAAAAGACACCCACGCTTCATTATCAGCCGAAAGGCGATACCCCGACTGTTCAACTACAAAAGAAGAAAGGAAGAAAGAACATGAGGAATATGTTAAAGGCTACCACGCTGGAGAGGAAGTTTCCCCTTTTGGCGGTGGAGAACGGCTGCATCATTTCAAAGGATGCCGACATCACGGTGGCTTTCCGGGTGGAACTGCCCGAACTGTTCACCGTCACCAGTGCCGAGTACGAAGCCATACATTCGGCATGGTACAAGGCTATCAAGGTGCTGCCCGACTACTCCATAGTACACAAGCAGGACTTCTTCATCAAGGAGAACTACCAGCCCGACACCGAAAGGGACGAGCTTAGTTTCCTGTCCCGGAGTTTTGAACGGCATTTCAATGAACGCCCGTTCCTGAACCATTACTGCTACCTGTTCCTGACGAAAACGACAAGGGAAAGAAGCCGCCGACAGAGTGACTTCTCCACCCTCTGCCGGGGCAGGATTGTACCGCAGGAGATAGCCGACAAGGAAGCGGCAACAAAGTTCATCGAAGCGGTCGGGCAGTTTGAACGAATTATGAACGACAGCGGTTTTGTCACCCTTACCCGGTTGGCGGCATCGGAAATCACCGGGCAGGACGGAAAGGCGGGCATCATCGAGAAATACTTCTCGCTATCACAGACCGATACCACCTGCCTGAAAGACATCGGGCTGTACCCGGAAGAAATGCGTGTCGGGGACGATATACTGTGCCTGCACACGCTTTCGGACGTGGAAGATTTGCCCGGCAAGGTCGGGACAGATACACGGTTTGAAAAGCTGTCCACCGATAGAAGCGATTGCAGGTTAAGTTTTGCCGCCCCGGTGGGCGTACTATTGTCGTGTAACCACGTCTATAACCAGTATATTTTCATAGACGACCACGCCGAGAACCTGAAAAACTTCGAGCAGACCGCCCGGAATATGCAATCACTCTCCCGCTATTCCCGTGCCAACCAAGTGAACAAGGAGTGGATAGACGAGTACCTGAACGAAGCCCACAGCAAGGGGCTTGTATCGGTACGCTGCCACTGCAACGTCATGGCATGGAGCGATGACCGGGACGAACTCAAACGCATACGCAACGATGTGGGAAGCCAGCTTGCCTTAATGGAGTGCAAGCCACGCCACAACACGGTCGATACGCCCACGCTCTTCTGGGCGGGCATACCCGGTAACGAAGCCGACTTCCCCGCAGAGGAAAGTTTCTACACATTTTTGGGGCAGGCTCTATGCCTGTTCGTGGAAGAAACGAACTACAAGAGTTCGCTTTCGCCGTTCGGTATCAAAATGGTGGACAGGGTAAGCGGTCGCCCGCTGCACATCGACATATCGGATTTGCCCATGAAGAAAGGCATCACCACCAACCGCAACAAGTTTATACTTGGGCCGAGCGGGTCGGGAAAGTCTTTCTTCACCAACCACATGGTGCGCCAGTATTACGAGCAGGGTGCGCACGTGCTGCTGGTAGATACGGGTAACAGCTACTTGGGGCTGTCCCAGCTTATCCACAACCGTACACACGGCGAGGACGGGATTTATTTCACCTACACCAACGAGAACCCGATAGCGTTCAACCCGTTCTATGTCGAGGACGGGGTATTTGACATCGAGAAGAAAGAGAGTATCAAGACCCTTATACTCACCCTGTGGAAGCGGGACGATGAAGCCCCCAAGAGGTCGGAAGAAGTGGCGTTGTCCAATGCGGTAAGTGCCTATATCGAACGGATAGGCAATGACCGTTCGGTAACACCCTGCTTCAACACGTTCTACGAGTTTGTCCGGGATGATTACCGACAGCGGCTTGCCGAAAAGAACGTCAGGGAAAAGGATTTTGACATCGACAACTTCCTGAACGTGCTTGAACCGTACTATCGTGGCGGTGAATACGACTACCTGCTGAACTCCGACAAGGAGCTGGATTTGCTACATAAACGCTTCATTGTCTTTGAATTGGACAACATCAAAGACCACAAGATTTTATTCCCGATAACGACTATCATCATCATGGAAGCCTTTATCAACAAGATGCGCAAGTTAAAGGGAATAAGAAAATTAATCTTGATAGAGGAAGCGTGGAAAGCGATTGCAAGCGCAAATATGGCGGACTACATAAAATATTTGTACAAAACCGTCAGGAAGTATTTCGGGGAAGCGATTGTAGTCACGCAAGAGGTAGAGGATATTATTTCTTCGCCCATAGTGAAAGAGAGTATCATCAATAACTCGGACTGCAAAATCCTGTTAGACCAAAGAAAATATCTGAACAAGTTTGACAGCATACAAAACCTGCTCGGATTGACCGACAAGGAGCGTTCGCAAATATTGTCTATCAACATGGCGAACCACCCCGGACGGAAGTACAAGGAAGTTTTTATTTCGCTGGGCGGTACGCAGTCGGCGGTGTACGCAACCGAAGTTTCGTTGGAAGAATATTAT
>UMIC01011662.1_pt1 | contig 11459 bp, 10 predicted proteins | sample 1965681 | NCBI WGS metagenome assembly UMIC01 (sample SAMEA4836114, study PRJEB28245) | human gut metagenome | biome: gut microbiome; material: fecal sample | place: Denmark | collected 2008
TCTAATGGCGTACGCCTTTTTGGGTTCCAGGGAGACTTTGGGAGGTCTGGTTGATTAGCCAGTGTTCCTAGGGTAGGTGGTTTAAATATAGACCATATTGGTATAATTGATGAGAGGAAGATGGGAGGATTTCCGTGAAAAGCGTCGAGGCGATCAAGATCCTGCATGGGTGCGACCTGGAGGGGAGGATCCTCTTCCGCAGCCGCGAGCTAGGTGTCCTTTTCGGTGAGTCCGGCGATACGCTCCGCTCGACCATCAAGAGGCTCACCGCGGACGGCATCCTCGAGCGCATCGCCCATGACGCGTACCTCTACCTGCTTTTCCACCCCAACGGCTGCGACCTGCTCGGCCATATCGCGGCGTTTTTGCGCCCCGGCGAGGTCACCTATGAAAGCCTCGAGTCCGCAGCATCGCAGTGGGGCTTCATCTCGCAGATTCCGCTCGGACGCATCTCATGCGTGACGACGGGCGCGGAAGGTCTCGTCGATACCCGCTTCGGTGCCATCGAGTTCGTTCACACGAACGATGGTTTGAACGACGTCAAACGGGGAATACTCAACCGTATGCCGAGGAATCGGCTGCCGATCGCGACCGAGGAGCGCTGCCTGCACGACCTCGTCTCGAGGAAGCGCAGCCTGGAGCTTATCGATTGGGATGAAGTGGATGCTGATTGACCTTGAAGAACTTGCCGGGGAGATCGCCAGCAAGGTCGATGGCGCCGGACTCACGCCCGTCATCGAAAAAGAAATCGTCCATTACGAGATCATCCGGTCCCTCGGGAGGAACGGTCTGCTTCAAGACATCACCTTTCAGGGCGGGACCTCACTTCGTCTCTGCTACGGATCGCAACGATATAGCGAAGACCTCGATTTTGTCGCCGGCGATAAGTTCGATTCGCTTCCCTTGGACGATTTCTCAAGGACTTTGCGCTGCGACCTGCTGAGATCCTACGATACCGAAGTGAGCGTCAGGGAACCAAAGGTCGTCAACGATCTCGATGGCGTCGGGATGCGGAGATGGACGGTCTCGGTAAACACCAACATCGCACGCCCCGATTTGCCAAAACAGCGAATCAAGCTCGAGATCGCGTCCGTTCCGGCGCATACATCCACGGTCCGCCGCGTCGCGGTCAATTATTCCGAGCTCGCCGGAATGTATGACGACCTCACGATCCGGTGCCAGACACTCGAGGAAATCCTGGCCGACAAGCTCATCTCATTCTCCGCCACCGATACGCATATCAGGCACCGCGACCTCTGGGACATTCCCTGGATCGTCCGTGCTCAGGAAATCGATTTTTCTGCTGTAGCCGCACTCGTCGCGGCAAAGCATGATGACTACAGCTGTCCTGCACCCCTCGCCAGCATGATTGCCGTCGGGACGCAACGCGCACACGTCTGCTATGCCGACGGATCATTTACCGGACAGATGCAGCGCTTCCTGCCCCCTGCCGTTCTCCGCCGCACAGACGATTTCGATAATCACTGCGATGCCCTCAACGCAATCGTCGAAAAGTGTTTCGGCCGCGTCGCCTGCTCTCTCGGTATTTCGGATCAGGTCGAGCATGCCAGGCGTAAGCTCGCAACCGATATATCGTCGGGATCGATTTCGGCCGCCGGCATGCCAAAAAGGAATCTTGGGCTTTCTTAAGGTAACAAATTACCAGTTTAGTAGCTTGTTATACTTGCATGTTCCGGCTGATTGGCCGCTGCGACCCCATGGCGTCAGGCGTCTTCGGCCTGGCGGTATACGCGTAGCTCCCACTGCTTGCGCTCGACTTTCGCTACGGCATCCAGGATGAAGCCCGTGGCAAGCGAGAGCGCAGCCATGAACATGAGCGCCGCGGCGAGGACGGCGGTCGGGAACCGGGGCACAAGGCCGGTGGCAAGGTATTCGGTCACCACCGGGATGCCGGCACACAGGCCTCCGCTGCAGAGCAGCAGGGCGACCAGCGAGAAGAACTTCAACGGGCGGTAATCCTTGAACAGGGTGCCGATCATGGCGATCACCTTCAGCCCGTCCCTCACGGTGTTCAATTTCGAGACCGAGCCCTCGGGGCGGTCCCGGTATTCCACGGGGACATCGGCGATCCGCCAGCGGCGGTCGACGGCGTGAATCGACAGCTCCGTCTCGATCTGGAAGCCCTCGGACAGGACCGGGAAGGTCTTCACGAACGGCCTGGACATCGCCCGGTAGCCGGTCATGACGTCTTCGAAGCCGTAGCCGTATATCCACCTGATCATGGCGCGCACAAGGTCGTTGCCGAATCCGTGGAAGGTGCGCTTGTTCTCCTCGGCGTAGGTGCCGTTGGAAAGGCGGTCGCCCACTACCATATCTGCCTCGCCCGCGAGGACGGGAGCGCAGAGGGAACGCGCCGATTCCGCGGGGTAGGTATCGTCGCCGTCGACCATGAGGTAGCAGTCGGCATCAATGTCTCGGAACATCTGCCGGCAGACGTTTCCCTTGCCCTGACGCGGCTCGTGCCTGACAATAGCGCCGCGGCCGCGTGCGATCTCGGCGGTGCCATCGGTCGAGTTGTTGTCGTAGACGTAGATGGCCGCCTCGGGAAGCTCGCGGCGGAAGTTATCGACGACCCTGGCTATCGTCGGCGCCTCGTTGTAGCACGGTATGATGACGGCGATTCTGTCTCGGTTCACTGTCGGCTTCCCTATTTGATGTCCAGGTAGGTGCACGGGACGTCCCATGTGCCGCTCCCGTGAGTTTCGATGTCAATATAGCTGCGCTTTGCGCGGATAACCTCAGCCTCGGCTATATCGAGCGGCAGGCGAAATAAATCCTCGTGGTCGATATAGGCTGAGCACGTCACCCACCCGCCCTTACGGATAATCACGAGTTCGCGCCATTTGGCCTCGTGGCGGCAATACTGGATAACGGTCATCGGCCTACTCCTTGTCCTTATCGGATAGATTCCTCTCGATCTGCTTCAGCAGCTCGAGTTTCCGTGCCTCGATCTCGTTGCGCTTGCGCAGCTCTTCGCCGATCTTTTCCAAGTCGTCTTCGATTTCGCCCAAGTCACATACATTCACAGATATTTCAAGGTCCTTTCCATCGGTTGCGATTCCATGTTCCGGGTCGCCACCAGGGATGCGCCCTAATGTCCCAACTTCTACCCGCGATAGAAAAATCTATTCACTGAACGGGGCGGATATTGAAAAAGGCACCCGGTTACCGGGTGCCTTGGAATAGGTGCTGGGAGCCCCACCGGGGTCCGGCGGGGCTTTGGGTGGCTGGGCGGGCTACAGGTCGTCTTCCAGGATGGGATAGTGGGCTGTGAGGCTGCGAAACTTGCGGTAGTAGTCGCTCAGGCGGTCGGTCACTCGATGGCGCTTGTCATCGCGCTCCGCGGCCTTGGCGCCGAAGCGCGAGGCCGGGGCCATGACCTTGGATACAGCCGTTCCCTCCCTCGGGACGCCGCCGGCCTCGAAGGCCTCGCGCATGAGGTTCCGGGTGGGGTCAGATTTCAGATTCTCCGCCTTGATGATGCCCGCAATCTCGTCCTCCATCGACTCGGCGACGAGTCGGCGCCAGTGGCGCGTGACGATCTCGTGGCGCTGCTCCTCCGGCGCATCGGGGTCTATATCGAAGACGGCCGGGGTCTCGGTGAAACCGGCCATGGCAAGGAAGCGCTCGATGAGCTCGGACTTGTCGCGGAGTTCCGGCGATGCCGAGACCGAGGACATGATCCTCGCCGCGATCTCCTTGTCCTTTATGTTGTCGCCGTGGCGCCCTTCCACCAGCATGAGGATGTAGTCGATGTTGATCTCGACCTGGCGGACGAGCTCCATCTCGAACACCAGGTCGTCGGCGATGGACTCCTTCTCGGCGCGCCTGCGATCGCGGATCTCGTCACGGACCGCAAGGTATTCGCTCTGGTAGTCCTGCATCTCGCGCTGGGTCGCGGGGTCGTCCTCTTCGAAACTGTCGAAGCTAGCTAGGATGTTGCGCATGCGCAGGAGCGTGGAGAACGTGTTGACGAAGTCCCGCCTCTGCTCGTCGGTCCTGATCGCCTCCGCATCGCCGAGCGGGTAGGCCTCACGCAGGTGCGCGAGGGCCTTGGCATATTGCTCCAGGTATTCGTCGTAGGGCTTGAGAATGACGATGCCGCCGGCCTCCGGGTCGCCGAAAAGGCTGATAGCCCTGTCCACGGCCTCCTCGAGGTTGCGGAAGCAGACGATGTTGCCGTAGCTCTTCACGGAGTTGAGGATACGGTTGGTGCGGCTGAAGGCCTGGATCAGGCCGTGCATCTTAAGGTTCTTATCGACCCATAGGGTGTTCAGCGTCTTGGCATCGAAACCGGTGAGGAACATGTTCACCACGATGAGGATGTCCAGGCACTCGCTAGCGGGCAGCGGGTTGCCTGCGGCATCCTCCCCCTTCATGCGTCGCGAGACGTCCTTGTAGTAGCCGTCGAAGCCGTCTGCGTCGGTCGAGAACGATGTCCTGAACATCGCGTTGTAATCCGCCACGGCACCGTCCAGGAACTCGCGATCGGCCTGCGGCACATCGGCGGCGTCGATATCCTCGTCGTCGATGAAGCCGTTGGGGTCGTCGTCGGCGCCGTTCGGGGCGAAGCTAAATATGGTCGCCACCTTGAGGTCGCAGTTCTCGCGCTGGCCGATCATCTCGCGCAAGATGCGGTAGTAGCTCTCGGCGCTCTTGATCGAGTCGCAGGCAAGGATGGAATTGAAGCCGTTGCGCCGAGCGCCCTTGATTTTGTATGCGGCTGCGTTGCGGCGGGTCTTCTGGTCGAAGTGGTCGAGGATGTAGGCCGCGACGTTGTGCATGCGCACGGGGTTCTGCCATGCGGTATCGGTGTCGATGGCCTCCACCTTGACGTCTTTACCCGTGTCCTTCTGCCTGAAAGTCGAGACGTAGTCGATCTTGAAGGGCAGCACGTTGCCGTCCGAGATGGCGTCCACGACGGTATACGTGTGTAGGCGGTCACCGAATGCCTGGGCGGTCGTGCGCAGGTCCGGATCGGTCCCTGAGCCCGCGTTCTCGGCGAAGATGGGCGTGCCGGTGAAGCCGAACAAGTGGTAGTTCCTAAACGACTTGGTGATGGCGGTGTGCATCTTGCCGAACTGGCTGCGGTGGCACTCGTCGAAGATGAAGACGGTGTGCCTGTCGAGCACCTTGCGCGACAGGTCCGGGTGCTTGAGGTAGCTCGATAGCTTCTGGATGGTGGTCACACATATGCGCTTGTCCGGGGCGTCGGAGGCGAGGTTTTCCGCGAGGGCGCGGGTGTTCCTGGAGCCGTTCACGGCGCCCTTCTGGAACTTGTCGTACTCACGCATAGTCTGGTAGTCGAGGTCCTTGCGGTCCACGACGAACAGCACCTTCTCGACACCCTCCATCCTCGATGCGAGCTGCGCGGTCTTGAAGCTCGTAAGCGTCTTGCCGGAGCCCGTCGTGTGCCAGATGTAGCCGCCGGCGGCGAGGGTGCCCAGGCGCGAGCGGTCATACTCGGAGACGAGGATGCGGTTCAGGATGCGCTCACAGGCGCAGATCTGATAGGGACGCATGACGAGCAGGTTGTCCGAGGCGTCGAGGACGCAGTAATGCGTCAGCACCATGAGGAGGGTGCCCTTCGATAGGAAGGTCGCGGCGAAGGGGACCAGGTCGGAGATGCGTCGGTTGGCGGCGTCGGTCCACCAGCTCGTGAACTGATAGGAGGCCGAGGCCTTCTTGTTCGACTTCCCCTCGCCCTCCTTCTGCCAGCGCGTCGTGTTGGAGTAGTACTTGGTATGGCGGCCGTTGGAGATCACGAAGACCTGGACGTACTCGAACAGGCCCGAGCCCGCCCAGAAGCTCTCGCGCTGGTATCGTTCGATCTGGTCGAACGCCTGCTTGAGCTCGACGCCACGGCGCTTGAGCTCGATATGGACGAGCGGGAGGCCGTTCACGAGGATCGTGACGTCATAGCGGTTGTCATGGGTCCCGGCGTCGGTCGCGTACTGGTTCATCACCTGCACGGCGTTGCGGTATATGTGGTCCCGGTCGATCAACATGATGTTCTTGATCGTGCCGTCTTCCAAGGTGAAATCTATCACGGGTGCGTGCTGTATGCGGCGGGTTTTGTCCACGATGCCGTCGTTTTCCCTGGCGATGTGCTCGCGGAAGAATCGGTCCCAATCGGCATCGGTGAAGGCAAAGCGGTTCAAGCGCTCGATGCGGGCGCGGAGGTTGGCGACCATCGCCGCCTCGTCGGCTATGTCCGCGCGCTCGTAGCCCTGTGCGACCAATTGGTGGATCAGCTCGTCTTCCAGCTCGGCCTCGGACTGGTATGCACTCGAAGTATTTCCCGCGTTCGGCGCCTCGGCGCAGACCGTCGACTCGGGGCCCTCCAGGAGGACCGAGTAGGTCTTCTGCGGCGCCGGGGCGCCCGGATATATATCGTTTACCGTCATCTGGCGGCGTCCTCCTTCCGGGGGAAATCGAGCAGGCGGTCACGGTAGTACTCGTATTGCTGTCGGCGTGCCTCGATCTCGGCGGGGAGACCATCGGTGAGCGAGGTCGTGAGTGCGTCGAAGCGGTCGAGAATGCTGACGACCTTTTGCTGGGTGGCCTGGGATGGGACGGGGATCGGCGTCGCCTTGACCAAATCGGCATTTAGGTTGGAAACAGATCCGGTGTTTATCTTCATCTCCCAATATCGTTGTATTGAGGAGCTTTTTAGGAGGTGATAGAGAAAATCGGAGTTGAATGAATTTCTAAAATTTGTAAGAGAGAGCCATCCGTCGTGAATGCAGCCGTCTATCTTCAGGATATAGGGTCGTCCCCAGCTCATCGAGTTAGAAAGAACGAAGTCTCCCGCATGAAGCAACCTTGATTTTGCGGCACCATCTGACGTTATTCGCTCTTCCGTGCAAGAAATGTATTTGCCATCAGTCGAAACGTCACCAATTTTGATCCAAGGAACACCGCTGGGGTCTTTAGTTACGAACTTCTTAATTGGCCTTGGGGACGCACCTCTCTGAATATTACAGACATCTCCCAGCCTCATCATCTCGACCGGTTTGCCGTCCAGCGCCTCCAAGCTCTCCCCCGACAGCAGGCGGTCGCGGTAGTGGGTGTACTGCAGCTTACGTGCCTCCAGCTCCGCCTCCAGCTCCGCCTCCAGCTCCGCGAAGGAGTCTAATATGCGGACGATCTCGCGCTGCACCTCGATAGGTGGGACGGGGATCTCGATTTGCTTCAAAGCTGTTTGGGTCAGCGATGGCCTTGCCGCACTTCCAGTGCTGTAGTTCTCAATATGAGCATCGAGCATCACATGATAGAAGTATCGTGTAAGTAGTTTGTCTTCGTTAACGATTGTGTAAAAAACCGTGTCAACGTTCCAGATAGGACCTTCGACATAGAAAACGTTAGAGATCGATCCTTTGCGCGGAAGGAGTACTGTTGGACCGACGTGAGAAGCCTTCGAAACACAGAAACCCATGAAACCACCGCTGCCATAAACAGGTACTCTTCCGGACTCTAGATGCTTATAATCGCGACCGTTCTTTATTTGGCAGATCTCGCCCAGCTTCCTGTACTCCACCCCATCAGGACACAGTTCGGCGATCAATTCTTCAATTTTATTCATTATCCGACTCCGGTTTTCCGTGACTATTTGCATAGGCAATCGCTCGAGATACCAGACCTGGATTTGCATAGAGGTCGTCAATTACGGAATCAAGCACTTCGACGACGATTTCAGCAAACTCCCTGTCAATGTCCGCCGTCGGATTATGGACGGATGCGTTTCCGCATAGACGTATTGCTGTGGCGGCTTTAGATGTCCTTGCCTTTATTTTCCCGCTTTCGGCTAATGACTGAATGCGTTGGTAGAGCACTCTGCTTGATGGTTTATCCTCCTGTTCTCCGATGATTCCTTCCAGCGCGGTACGAGACAGCGCTACAGCGGCTCGATAGGCCCCGATTTGAAAGCACTTATGAGCCTCCGAGGCTATCGATGCGATTTTGACCGGTACGTCTTTGTATTGTTTGCCAATAGGCTCGATAGGGAGCCATCGTTTTACATCGTCTATATCTAGATCGTCAAATGGACTTTTGGCCGGTTGCAGTTCAGCAATATTCGGATACCCGCAGTTTGCACAAGTATAAATCGCAAGATGTAAACCATCCTTGTCTTGGCTTTTCGTATATTCAGGAATAGGGTAAATGTCGTATGAAGGCATAGTCTGCCCATAAATGTCATTCTCATTAGTTGTGTTTGGAATCATTTGCGAATTCAGATGACAATGCCAACAAGTTGCGGAAGTCATGATTATGCCTCCAGCTCTGCCACGATGGCGTCGATCTGATCACGGAGCTCCTGTTCGCGCTTCACGATTCCGGAGATGCGGGCGTTCAACTCGTTGATGTCGATCTTCTCGCGGGTGTCGCGTTTCTCGACCCAGGTGGAGACGCTGAGGTTGTATTTGTTTTCACCCCCGAGGTCCGTCATGGGGATCAGCTTGGAGACGTGGTCCTCCTCGGTGCGCGTCTGCACGAGCGCATTGATGTGCTCGATGTGCTCGGGCATGAGTTTGTTCTTGTTGCCGACGTGCTCGAACATCTCGGAAGCGTCGATGAAGAGCGTGCCGTCGTCGACCTTACTCTTGGAGAGAACGATGACGCACGTCGCGATCGTCACGCCGAAAAAGAGGTTCGCGGGCAGTTGGATAACCGCCTCGACGAAGTTGTTGTCGACCAGATACTTGCGGATCTTCTGCTCCGCGCCGCCGCGGTACAGCACGCCGGGGAACTCGACGATTGCCGCGCGGCCCTTGCTCGAGAGCCACGAGAGCATGTGCATCGTGAAAGCTAGGTCCGCCTTCGACTTGGGTGCCAGGACGCCGGCCGGCGCGAAGCGCGGGTCGTTGATAAGCGTCGGGTCGTCATCTCCGACCCATTTAGTGCTATACGGAGGGTTAGAAATTATGGCGTCGAAAGGTTCGTCGTCCCAGTGCATCGGGTTGATGAGCGTGTCGCCGCGGGCGATGTCGAACTTATCGAAGCCGACATGGTGCAGGAACATGTTGATGCGGCAGAGGTTGAATGTCGTCGGATTGATCTCCTGACCGTAGAAGCCCTTGCGGACACCGTCCACACCGAGAATCTTTGCGAACTTCAGCAGCAGCGAGCCCGAGCCGCAGGCGGGGTCGTAGACCTTGTTCACGCTCGTCTTGTCGCCAATGACGATGCGCGCGAGGAGTTCGGAGACCTCCTGCGGGGTGAAGAACTCGCCGCCGGACTTGCCGGCGCCTGAGGCGTACATGTTCATCAGATACTCGTAGGCATCGCCGAACAGGTCGATATGGCTCTCGTCAACCTTGCCGAAATCGAGGTCGCGGATGCCGATGATGATCTTCGCGAGGCGGTCGCGGCGCTCGTCGAGATTTCCGCCGAGCTTGTTGCTGGTCACGTCCACGTCGTCAAACAGGCCTTTGAAGTCCTTCTCGGAAGGCTGCCCGATACTCGATGCCTCGATGGCCTTGAAGACGCCGTCAATCTTGATGTTGAGCTCACTGTCGCGCGCCGGGTCCTTGGCGACGTTGCAGAAGAGCTGCGAGGGAAGCATGAAATAGCCCTTGTCCTCCGTGATGCCGGAGCGTGCCGCCTCGGCGTCCTCGTCGCTCATCGCGGCGTAGCTGAAATCGGAATCCCCCGCCTCATGCTCGCCCTCGTCGATGAACTCGCAAAGGTCCTCGGAGATGAACCGGTAGAACAGGAAGCAGAGGATGTATGCCTTGAAGTCCCAGCCGTCCACCGCGCCACGCACGTTCTCGGCGATTCCCCAAATCGCCTTGTGGAGTTCGGCCTTTTCGTTATCTGTTGCCATGTCTGCTGTCCTTTCGTCGTCGGCTTCGCGCCGTCCGGTATTCTCATAGCGTGTCGGCAGATTGCGGCATCCATGCCGCCCCCTGCCGTCCTGTCGTTCGTTTTCCCACTTTAAGCAATATACACGAGGTATCGCCGCAAACGGGCAGGCAGAGCGCCCGCGGCGGCCGCACTGCCGCCTCGGGCATCGTCGCGGTCACTTTCTAGAAGAGATCGGCGAACATCGAATCGTCTTCCTCATAGTCGCCATCGTCATCGTCGTCGTCACCTTCTTCATCTTCGCCGGGGTCCCCATCGGAACCCGAGCCGTCATCCGCTTCGGCGGACTCGGTTTCCGAGCCGCCGGGTTCGAGGTCGGCATTTGTCTCCGAGCCGTCTCCCGCGGTGTCCGCGGGAGACTCGGGCTCGGCTGCGTCGAGTGCATCCTCGAGCGAAGCCCGATCGGTGGCGCCGTCTCCGGCGGCGGCTGTCGCAGCGTCGTCGGTTTCCGCGTCTTGGGACGGCAGCGGTTCGCTTTCGGTCGCGGCATCGTCGGCATCGGTCTCGTCCGAGACGGTACCTTCACCGCTCACCATGCCGCCCGCGGTCTTCATGGCGACGAGCGCGCCGCCGAAGGTCATGAGCTCCATGTGCGCGTACTGCTCCGGATCGACCACGACCGTGGGCTCTGGTCGGAGCTCCATGAGGTTCCGGTCGCCGCGCGTCCAGGCTCCGCGGGTCCAGGTGATGCCCGAGTCGAGGTCGCTCCAATCGATCAGGTCGTCGGCCATGAGCATGCCGTCGCCGAATGAGAGCACGGTCGGCACGATCGTCTCGTAGCTGCCGGACTCATAGTAGACGCAGAGGCCCTGGCCGTGGTCGCCCATGTAGTTGCCGCTGTCGTCGAACAGCACCTCGAACACCGCCGGGGCCAAGCGCGAACCGTCCTCGGTCCTCACGAGGATCGGCTTGCCGTCGGCGTAGACGCCGTCGATGGCATCCAGCTCGTCCGGCTCGATGAGCGTCACGGCGCGCTTGAGAAGCTGCATGTCGTCGCTCGTGGTGATGAACACGCTGCGCTCGAGAAGCACGCCCTGGTTAAGGTAGTCTGAAATGTCGAGGAAGTCGTCCTCGAGCATGATGCCGCTGTGCAGGTCCATACGCGTCGTCTCGATCACGCGGGCCCTGTCGTGCATCTTCACGATGATGTTCACCGTCTATCTCCTCCTCGTGTAGTTCGCCGGCGTATAGCCGTCGTCCTCGATATCGTCTCGGGCCCGCGCGTAAGTCCGCGTGTCGCCCGCGTTGCCCCCGTTCCTCTTCTCGAGCTCGAGGTTCTTGACCTTCGGATGCGAGTTCAGCAGCGCGTTGACGTCCGCGATGGTCGGTTCGCCACCGAGGCTGTCGACGTCGGCTTGCGCGATGACACCGGACTCCACGAGGTCTTCGAGATATTTCATCTGCTTCTCGGTCGCGGGGCGCTGGAGGTACGGCTTCCATCCGGGCTTTTCTTTCTTTTCCGTCTCGCCGGGTGCGGCGACCGTCACGGGAGCGTCCTGCGCCCATTCGCTTCCGGCCATCCCGTACGCCGAGCGTTCCGCGCGCAGTTCCTCCTCGCGCTGCTCGCCGATGAT
>UMIC01004356.1_pt1 | contig 11448 bp, 10 predicted proteins | sample 1965681 | NCBI WGS metagenome assembly UMIC01 (sample SAMEA4836114, study PRJEB28245) | human gut metagenome | biome: gut microbiome; material: fecal sample | place: Denmark | collected 2008
CGCAAATTCCACACAAAAATCACTGATTTTTTTGGTGTGGAAGGTACTTCTGGGTACCATACTTAATTCTTCAAAGTAATGGAATACTTCTTTTGGTTCAATATTAGACAAAATTCCCATTGTTCATTCCTCCGTTTGTCTTTAGTCTCTATCTGTCATTGTACCATGAAATTCAGCACTTTACCATGATAAAATTTAATGTATACATAACGGAATGTAATAGTTATAATAACTGTAGCTTATAAGATTTTATTAAAACATTCAATAACTGCAGGACTACACAAAAAAGAAGAAAAAATATATAATATTTAAGTTGAAAATAATATGAATCGCCATGCGTTCGAAAGAAATTTACAGGAGGATATATATGAGTACAAAAGAAGCAAAACAGATGGACAAAGCATTATTTGATTTTTATGGAAAACCATCTATCGGACAGGCTTTGCCACTTGCAATCCAGCATGTACTTGCGATGATCGTCGGATGTGTAACACCATCGATCATTGTTGCGGGAGTGGCCGGAATTTCACAGGAAGATTCCGTGATCTTAATACAGGCAGCACTGGTGATGTCAGCACTGACGACATTACTGCAATTGTTTCCATTTATAAAAACAAAGAATTTCCGGATCGGTTCGGCACTTCCGGTTATGATGGGAATCAGCTTTGCGTATGTTCCAAGTATGCAGGCAATTGCGGCTGATTTTGACATTGCAACAATTCTGGGTGCACAGATTATCGGAGGTGTGGTTGCACTTCTGGTGGGATTGAATATTAAGAGAATCCGCAAATTCTTCCCGCCACTGATTACAGGAACAGTCGTATTTTCTATCGGTCTTTCTCTGTATCCGACAGCAATTAACTATATGGCCGGAGGTGCGAGCAGCAAGACTTATGGATCATGGCAGAATTGGGTGGTTGCGATTATTACATTGATCATTGTAACAGCATTGAATCATTACGGAAAAGGGGTATGGAAACTGGCATCCATCCTGATCGGAATTATTGCAGGATATATCGTAGCGTTGTTCTTTGGAATGGTAGATTTTTCATCTGTGTCATCGGCAGCGTTCTTCCAGCTTCCGAAACCAATGCATTTTGGAATCAAGTTTGAACCATCTGCATGTGTTGCAATCGGAATTCTGTTTGCGATCAATGCAGTACAGGCAATTGGTGATTTTTCGGCAACAACAACAGGATCTATGGACCGTATGCCGACAGATGAAGAACTGACAGGTGGAATTGCAGGCTATGGAATCAGTAACATTTTCTGTGCATTCTTTGGAGGACTTCCGACTGCGACATACAGCCAGAATGTAGGTATCGTATCAACAACAAAGGTCGTCAGCCGTGTGGTAATGGGGCTGGCAGCAGCGATATTACTGGCAGCAGGATTGATTCCGAAGTTTTCTTCTCTGCTTACAACAATTCCGTATTGTGTACTCGGCGGTGCGACAATCTCTGTATTTGCTTCGATTACAATGACGGGAATCAAACTGATCACGACAGAGCCAATGGATTTCCGTAATACAACAGTTGTAGGACTTGCAGTAGCAGTAGGAATGGGTGTGACACAGGCAAATGCTTCACTGGCACAGTTCCCGGAATGGGTGACAACAATTTTCGGAAAATCTCCGGTTGTTCTTGCAACGATTGTAGCAATTGTGTTAAATTTAACCCTTCCAAAAGCAAAGAAAAAAGAGGAGAAATAATCCTTATATGATAATAAGTTATATAAATGGTGAATGGAAAGAGCCTGGCAGTTTATGCCAGGCTATTGGAATTTTTAAAGAAAATTTTCATAAGACGGTATCCGTTGTCGGCGGAGGCGGAAAGACGACAGTGATCCGCAGGCTTATGGATGAATGCCGGAATGCCGGAATTCCATGTGCGGTTTCTACAACAACTCATATACAAAAATGTGATGCCGGATATTTTCTGGGAAAACCTTCGGTGGAAATATTCCGTCAGATTATGATAAAATATGGTGTTGTATGGATGGGAAGAGAGACAACGGATGGGAAGCTTGCATCTTTTCAAGAAGAATATCTAAAAGAGATCAGCCGTGAACCAGGTGTACTGCTTCTAGAGGCAGACGGAGCGAAGCGTCTGCCGGTTAAAACCCCTGCGGAACATGAGCCGGTGATCTGTGAGCAGACAGATATTGTTTTGAATGTATATGGGATGAGTGCGGTTGGAAAGAAGCTGAAAGAAGGTTGTTTCCGGGTGAAAGAGACCGGGAAGATTCTCGGAAAGACAGAAGAAGATATTCTGTGTCCGGAAGATATTGTCACACTTGCGGTAAGTCAGAGTGCGGGACGAAAATACGTGATGGATGATATGGAATATCAGGTGATACTGAATCAGGCAGATACTAAGGAGCAGAAAAAAATGGCAGTGGAACTTGCGGAAGAGATCGTAAAGCAGTTGTCAGACAGGCATGCAGATAGTATGGAATGCCCGGGGCAGATCCGCAGAGTGCATGTGGTATCGGACCTGATTCCGTTGAAAGAAAGATGGTAACTATGTCAGAAATGTATAAAAAGAGAAAAAAAGTATTAATCAGAGGAGCCGGAGATCTGGCTACGGGTGTAGGAGTGGCACTTCACAGGGCAGGATTCCGGGTGATCATGACGGAGATTGCAGTGCCGCTTACCGTCAGACGTGAAGTTGCAATGTCACGGGCAGTCTATGAAGGCAGGATAGAAGTAGAAGGAATAGAAGGAATTCTTGTGGAAAATTATCAGGAAGCCAGGAGGGTACTGGCAGCGGATAAGATTGCCGTAATCGTAGACCCGGAGGCAGAAATCCGGAGAGAATTCAGACCGGATGTACTTGTGGATGCAATTCTTGCAAAAAGAAATACAGGAACCAGCCGGGCAGATGCACCATATGTGATCGGTCTCGGACCGGGGTTTATAGCGGGAAAAGATGTCCATGCTGTCATAGAGACAATGCGTGGATTAACACTTGCGGATATCATCTATGACGGACAGCCGATTCCCAATACCGGCATTCCGGGATATGTGGGCGGCTATGCGCTGGAACGTCTGATCAGGGCGTCAGCAGCCGGACGGATGGAGCCGAAAGCACAGATCGGGGATGTCGTCCGAAAAGGACAACTTCTGGCTCTGACCGGAGGAAAACCGGTCTATTCTCAGTTGGACGGTGTGATCCGGGGGATGTTACAGGAAGGCGTGCAGGTAAAAAAGGGTCTGAAGATTGGAGATGTGGATCCGAGAAAGGACAAGAAATTGTGTTATCTGATCTCGGATAAGGCAAATGAGATTGGCAGTTCCGTGGTAAAGACAGTAGAAGCACGTCTGTCAGATAAAGATTATGCGATGATTCTCCTGGCAGCCGGAAAGTCAAGCCGGTACGGGAACAATAAGCTGCTGGAGAAACTGGATGGAGGGCGGATGTTCGAACATACCCTTCGTAAAATGCGTGCATTTCCATTGTGTACACAGGTAGTAGTAACAAGATTTGAAGAGATAGAGAATGCGGCAAAAACACAGGGGATGCTGGTGGTACAGAATACGGAGCCGGATCTTGGAATCGCACATTCGCTGAAGTTAGGATTAAAGAGAGCATTAGATGAGAATCCGGGGTTAAAGGGGGCTATGTTCATCGTATGTGACCAGCCGGGATTGACAGCCGGGACATTTGCCCGTATGCTTGAGATGGGGAAGATGCATCCGGGAAGGATTGTATGTGCCGGATGGAAAGGAAGAACCGGGAATCCCGTATTATGGGATTCGTGCTTTTTCCGGGAGTTGTGCAGACTTTCCGGTGATAAAGGCGGAAAACAGATCATCTGTGCACATAAAGAAGATGTGGTGCTCTGTGAGACAGAAGAAGCAGAACTCCGGGATGTAGATGTACCGGAACAACTGATGAAATGGGAGAGAGATTATGGAGAATCAGGAAAATCAAGAGAAGAAACATAAACGGAGAGTCCGATATTCCGGAACACATCCGAGAAATTATAAAGAAAAATATAAAGAACTGAATCCGGAAAAGTATGCAGATACTATTTCAAAGGTGATCCAAAAAGGCGGAACACCGGCAGGAATGCACATTTCCATCTGTGTACAGGAGATCCTGGACTTCTTTGATATCCAGCCGGGACAGCAGGGATTGGATGCAACGCTTGGATATGGAGGACATACCTCAAAGATGCTGGAAAAACTGCAGGGAGAGGGCCATATCTACGGACTGGATGTAGATCCGATCGAATCAGCAAAGACAAAGAAACGTCTGGAGGAAAAAGGATTTGGATCAGACATCCTGACAGTAAAGCTTGAGAACTTTGCCAATATTGACAAAGTAGCAAAAGAAGCCGGAAAATTTGATTTTGTACTGGCAGATCTTGGTGTGTCATCCATGCAGATCGATAACCCGGACCGGGGATTCACATTTAAAGCAGAAGGTCCTCTGGATCTGCGGATGAATCCGGAGAAAGGAATCAGTGCGGCAGAACGGCTGCATGACATTTCAAGAGAAGAACTTGCAGGGATGCTGGTTGAAAATGCAGATGAACCTTATGCAGAAGAGATTGCAGAAGCAGTTACGGAAAAGATCCGAAAAGGCGGAAAGATTGAAACAACAACGGGATTGCACCAGGTGATCGGAGAGGCACTTGCATTTATTCCGGAAAAAGAAAGAAAAGAAGCAATACGTAAGTCGAGCCAGCGGGTATTCCAGGCACTTCGTATTGATGTGAATCATGAATTTGAAGTATTGTATGATTTCCTGGATAAGCTGCCGAGTGTGCTAAAACCGGGAGGAAAAGTGGCAATCCTTACCTTCCATTCGGGGGAAGACCGTCTGGTAAAGAAATCATTCAAACAATGGAAAAAGGAGGGCCTGTACAGTGAGATCGCAAAAGACGTTATCCGACCGTCCAAAGAAGAATGCTTCCGCAACAGCCGTGCGAAATGCACGAAAATGCGCTGGGCAATCAGGTCAGAAGAGTAAAGTACAGAAAAATAAAAAGCAGACACAGAATCAGACTTCTGCATGTAAAATCGATAAAAAATGTGGCGGCTGCCAGTTCCAGAAGATGCCATACAAAGAACAGCTGAAAAGAAAACAGAAGCAGGAAGAACAATTATTGGGCGGCTTTTGCAAAGTCAGTCCGATCATCGGTATGGAGCATCCATATTTTTATAGAAATAAAGTACATGCGGTATTCGATCATGACAGAAAAGGAAATGTGATATCCGGCATCTATGCAGAAGGAACGCACCGTGTGATCGCAGTGGAAGAATGTCTGATCGAAGATAAGAAAAGTCAGGAGATCATCCGTACAATCCGTGAACTTCTGCCGTCTTTTAAGATTAAGACATATAATGAAGATACAGGATATGGACTTTTGAGACATGTATTGATCCGCAGAGGCTTTGAGACTGGTGAGATTATGGTCGTTCTGGTGTTGGGGTCGCCAATTCTTCCATCAAAGAATAACTTTGTGAAGGCTTTGAGAAAAGTACATCCTGAGATTACGACCGTAGTACTGAATGTGAATAACAAGCAGACCAGTATGGTGCTGGGAGAAAAGGAAAAGCCGATCTACGGACCGGGATTTATTAAAGACAGATTATGTGGATGTACGTTCCGTATTTCTCCAAAATCGTTCTATCAGGTGAATCCTGTACAGACGGAGATCCTTTATAATACAGCCATGGACTATGCGGAACTGACCGGAAAAGAGACGGTGATCGATGCGTACTGCGGAACTGGTACAATTGGTCTGATTGCAGCCAAGAATGCAAAGAGAGTCATAGGAGTAGAGCTGAACAGAGATGCGGTGAAAGATGCGAGAATCAACGCAAAAGAAAATGGCATCAAGAATGCTGAGATCTATGCAGGTGATGCGGGAAGATTCATGGTAGATATGGCTTCGAAGAACCAAAAAGCAGATGTGGTATTCATGGATCCGCCGAGAGCCGGAAGTGATGAGAAGTTCCTTTCTTCTGTAATAAAGCTCGGGCCCAAGAGGGTTGTCTATGTGTCCTGTAATCCGGAGACACTGGCAAGAGATCTGAAATATCTGACGGGAAACGGATATCAGGCAGTGAAGATCCAGCCGGTGGATAACTTCCCGTTCTGCGATCATATCGAGACGGTAGTAAAGCTTGTGAAAAAGAGGTAGATAAAGGAGGAAAAATATATGGGACTTATCAAAGCAGCAACGGGCGCAGCAGGTGGAACACTGGCAGACCAGTGGAAAGAATTCTTCTACTGCGATTCATTAGACAATGACACATTGATGGTACGTGGAAAGAAACGTACAGACAGGCGTTCATCGAACACAAAAGGACACGATAATGTGATCACGAACGGATCCGGAATTGCCGTGGCGGACGGGCAGTGTATGATGATCGTGGATCAGGGGAAGATTGTGGAAGTATGTGCGGAACCGGGAGAATACACATATGATATGTCTTCGGAACCAAGTGTTTTCTGCGGCAGTCTTGGAGAAGGGATCAAGGCGACATTTCTGACGATCGGGAAACGTTTCACGTTCGGCGGAGATACGGCGAAAGATCAGAGAGTGTATTATTTTAATACCAAAGAAATTACGGACAATAAATTCGGCACGGCGAATCCGGTATGGTTCCGTGTGGTGGACAAAAGAATCAATCTTGATAAAGATATCGAGATCCGCTGTAACGGAATCTATTCGTTCCGTATCACAGATCCGCTGTTATTCTATACAAGTCTTGGCGGAAATGTGACGGACTGCTATGAGAAAGACCAGATTGCTCCACAGTTAAAGACGGAATTCGTGAATGCCCTGCAGCCGGCATTTGCGAAGATTGCAGAGCTGGAGATCCGCCCAAGTCAGATCCCGGCACATTCGATGGAAATCAGTGATGCGATGAATGAGATCCTGACGAAGAAATGGTCAGAACTCAGGGGAATCTCAGTTGTATCGGTTGCATTCAATCCGGTCACGATCAAGGATGAGGATGCAGAAGCGATCAAGCAGGCACAGAATACTGCTATGTATACAGATCCGAGTATGATGGCTGCAACGCTTGGCATGGCGCAGGCAGAGGCAATGAAGAGTGCGGCAGGTAATCCGAATGGAGCAATGATGGGCTTCATGGGTATGAATATGGCGTCCGGTATGAATGGCGGGGCGAATCTGCAGGGGCTTTATAACCAGGGGGCAGAGAAACGTCAGCAGGAAGAACAGGCAAGACAGATGGCTGCGCAGGAACAGTCTGCACAGCAGCAGACCGGAAGCTGGACTTGCAGATGTGGCACTTTGAATGAAGGAAAGTTCTGTATGAACTGCGGAAGTCCGAAGCCACAGGCACCGGAGAACTGGATCTGCAGCTGTGGAGCCGTAAATCATGGGAAATTCTGTACAAACTGCGGCAAACCATTTGCTTAAGAATTACGATTGGATGAGATTCAGATAAGGAGTATATATGTCTGAAATAAAAGAATATAAATGTCCGGCCTGTGGAGGAACGATGGAATTCGACAGTACTTCGCAGAAGATGAAATGTCCTTACTGTGATACAGAGATTTCGGTAGAAGAATATGAAGCACTGAATGAATCGCAGACGAGTGAGGACAAAAAAAGTGGACAGACGGAAAAGAACACGAAAGAAAGCACTTTTGTTACATATATCTGTGAATCCTGCGGAGGAGAGATTACGGCCGATAAGACGACCGGGGCAACAACCTGTCCGTTCTGCGGGAACCGTGTTGTATTAAAAGGGCAGTTTGAAGGTGGATTAAAACCGGACTATGTCATTCCGTTTAAGCTGGATAAGAAAGCGGCAAAGGCGGCTTACCAGAAACATCTGGAAGGAAAAGCTTTTGTACCGTCTGTTTTTAAAGAGGAAAATCATATTGATGAGATTGTAGGAATTTATGTACCGTTCTGGCTGTTTGATATGGAGACAAATGCACTGGTTACTTATGATGCAGAACGATCAAGAGTATGGATGAGCGGTGATGTAGAATACACAGAACATGAATTCTTCAAGATTGAGCGTGGAGGAACGATGGCATTCGAGCATATTCCGGAAGACGGATCAAGGAAGATGGAAGATGATCTGATGGAATCTCTGGAACCATACGATTTCAAAGATGCGGTGCCGTTCAAAGATCCGTATCTGGCAGGTTATGTGGCAGAACGGTATGATGTGGAAGCAGATGAGTGCAAGAAACGGGCAAAAAAACGTGCAAAGGCAAGCATAAAGCGGGAACTTCGGGACACAGTGAAAGGCTATTCGATCGTAAAACCGGTTTCAGACAATGTGAAGATCCAAAAGGCATCTCAGAAATATGCACTGTATCCGGTGTGGATATTAAATACAACCTGGAGGGATCAAAAGTATGTATTTGCCATGAACGGACAGACGGGAAAGATGGTAGGAGATCTGCCGGCAGATAAAGGCGCATTCTGGAAGTATGTTGTATCCAGAGGACTGGTGATCGGAGTCATACTTTATGCACTGATGTGGCTGACGGTTTTGATATAAGAAAAGGAGAAAAGACATGAAACGAAAGAAAACAAGACGGTATATATCCGGTATGCTCGTGGCAGTTCTCCTGTTTCTACTATGCGTAGTTCAGAATGTAAATGCAGAAGATGTACCGGTTGGCAGCGAACTGCCAAGGCTGGTAGATGATGCAGATATCCTAACAGACAGTGAAGAAAAAGAACTGAATCAGCAGCTGGATACGGTCAGTGAGGAGCAAGAGTGCGACGTGATCGTAGTGACTGTGGATTCTCTGAATGGAAAGACCGTGGAAGAATATGCGGATGATTATTATGATGACAACGGCTATGGCTATGGAGAAAATAACAGCGGAATTCTGTTTCTGGTGGCAATGGATGACCGGGAGTGGAATATATCTACAAGCGGAGATGCGATCACGGCATTTACAGATGCGGGGCTTGCGTATATGGAAGACCAGTTTGTATCAGATCTGAGTGACGGAGCATATATGGACGCATTTTCAAAATATGCATCGTTGTGTGATGATTTTCTGACGCAGGCGGAGAATGGAGAACCATATGATACGGGGCACCTTCCGAAAAAGAAGGTATCACCGTGGTGGATAGCGGGAGATCTACTGATCGGCGTCATTATCGCATTTGTAATGGCATTGATCAAAAAAACAAAACTCAAATCCGTAAAATCGCAGGTAACGGCAGGCGCATATGAAAAAGCAGGCAGCCTGGATCTGACGGTCAGGACGGATTACTTTGTGAATCGTGTCGTAACAACGAGAAAGATTGAACGGAAGCAGGAAAGTGGTGGAAGTTCTGTGCATACCGGCTCTTCCGGTAAGAGTCACGGAGGACGCAGCGGAAAGTTTTAATCATGAACTTCCGGTACAGAACGCCAGACGGATAAGACGATGCTCAATGGGAGAATTTTTGAGCGAATAAAATGGATATAAATAGACATTTTCTCTGGATTGTTGGTTTTATGATCTGAAAAAAAGAGCTATAGTTAAAGTATACAAGACGGAATATACTTGCAAAAAGGAGGAAGCGTTATGATTATTTGTATCGGAAGAGAATTTGGAAGCGGCGGTCATGAAATCGGAAGAATACTTGCAAAAAAACTGGGACTGGAATTATATGACAGGGATCTGATCGACAAGGCAGCAGAAAAGATTGTTGCAATGCCTAAAGAAGTTCTGAAAAAGGCGGATGAAAAAAAACATAATCCATGGCTGCACCAGGTGTGGTATGATGTGCCGAATCAGGAACTCAACGGAATGACAGCCAATGACACACTGCATCAGGCATACAGTTCTATTATCCGGGAACTGGCAGGAAAAGAAAACTGTGTGTTTGTCGGACGTTGTGCAGATTACATATTGGAACAGGCAGAACTTGATCATATCAGCCTGTTTATAGCGGCACCGTTTGAGTGGCGTGTGCAGAGAAAGATGGAACAGCTTTCGATAGATGAGAAAGCGGCGACTTCGATGGTCAGAAAGAAAGATAAAGACAGGAAAGCATATTATGATTATTACACCGGCAGAAGCTGGGGCAGACCGCATAATTATGATCTGTGTATTAACAGTTCCAGGTTAGGAATCGAAGTGACAGCAGAAAAGCTGGCAGAGATGGTCCTGCAACTGGAAAAAGGTACGTCTTCTGTTGATTTTGGTCTATAAAAAACCGCAATTGATAATATTGTTATAACGGTATTATCAATTGCAATTTTTTATCTTTATTTGCAGTTCTTTCCGTGAAGATAGAAAAATAAGCCGCCAATGATAAATCCACCGCCTATAATGTTACCGATTGTAACAGGCAGAAGATTGACAAGGAAGAAATTTCCCCAGTTCAGGGAAGCAATCTGACTTTCGGTGATGCCGTACAATTCCTTTGCTTTGGCAACATAATCCGCATTCATGGAAGCAAAGATTCCGGCCGGGATATAATACATATTTGCAACGCAGTGTTCGAAGCCGGATATAACGAATGCCATGATCGGGAAGAAGATGGCGAGGGATTTTCCGGCAATATCTTTTGCAGTAGAAGCCATCAATACTGCAGTGCACACCAGGATGTTACATAAAATTCCGGAGATCAGAGCAGGCAGAAAAGACAGGCTGACTTTTCCGAGAGCTACTTTTATTGTAAATGCACCGAGAGCACCACTGGTGTAATTATACTGTCCGGACAGATATACCAGATACGCGAGAGCAACTGCACCGACCATATTTCCGAAATATACAATTACCAGAGTACGGATGAGAGAAGCAACGCTGATCTTTCTCTTAATACATGCCATCGTCATCATACAATCTCCGGTGAACAATTCTCCTCCGATAAATACAATCATCATCAGACCTACCGGGAAGACGCATCCTGCAACCAGACGCGCAAGCCCTACATTTGAAATATCATGCATGGCAACATTACTGGACTGAGCACCGAGCGCGATGCAGACACCAGCCATGATTCCCATAAAGAATACTTTCTTTTTAGAAGTCGCAGCTTTTTTTACAGCACCGTTCATATTGGCCTGTACAACTTCCTGCGGAGTGTTAAACATTGAATCCATAATAACCCTTTCCTTTAGTAATAGTTTGATAAAAATATCACATAAAATATAACATGGATAACAAAGCAGGGGCAACCTGTAATCGCAATGTTTATGCTCTTTTTTACATACAGTATCGGAAAAATATGTTATAATCGATGAAAAACAGAGAAATTCAATTATCAAATCAGAAAAAGGAGAATTACGATGGCTCAGAATAGCTGTGAAAGCTGTACTTATTATACATACGATGAAGATTATGAAAGTTATATGTGCGATATCAATATGGATGAAGATGAATATATGCGTCTTATATCTGACCAGCATTATCAGTGTCCTTATTATCGGAATGGGGATGAGTATATGGTGGTGAGGAAGCAGATGTGATTGGGATTTAATTTATTAAC
>UMIC01029491.1_pt1 | contig 11448 bp, 9 predicted proteins | sample 1965681 | NCBI WGS metagenome assembly UMIC01 (sample SAMEA4836114, study PRJEB28245) | human gut metagenome | biome: gut microbiome; material: fecal sample | place: Denmark | collected 2008
AAAATTCATCACAATAGGGCATATTTTTTGCAATATTTTCTTGGAAAACAGACCTACCCTCTCTAATTTCTACAAATTGTTGAGGAAATTCTTTTCGTGATATAGGCCAAAGGCTTCCCCCATTACCACCAGCCAAGACTATACACTTCATACTTTTTCCTCCTTAAATTTCTAGTTATAGTTAATTATAACATAAAGCATTTTATTTTACCATAATATATTGATATAATATATATCAACAAAAAAAGCCTCCTTTTTCAAGGAGGCAAATTTTACAAATACTTATCCAATTTTCTTTCTTTAAGTATATCCACAACATCTTTTACAGACTGTGCCTTATTCTTATCACATACCAATATTGCATCGTCTGTTTCTACAACAACAATATTATCAAGACCTATTGTAGCAATTAAACGCTTATTTCCAAAAACAACACTATTCTTAGTATCAAGCATTATATTTTCGCCTTTGGAAATATTTCCATTTTCGTCTTCGTTATACATTACACCTAAAGTATCCCAACTGCCAACATCATTCCAGCCAAATTCACCGTCTATAACAACAACATTGTCAGCCTTTTCCATAATGCCGTAGTCAACTGAAATCTTAGGAATAACAGGATAAACTTCATTTATAACCTTTTCTTCATCATCTGTACCCATAGCATCGCCGATCTTTACAATACACTGGTAAACATCTGGCAAAAGTTCTTTAAACTTATCGAGAATAACTGACGCTTTCCAAACAAACATACCACTATTCCAAGCAAAGCTACCCTTTGCAACATATTCCTTTGCAAGTTCCAAATTAGGCTTTTCTACAAACTGGATAACCTTTTTAGCTACACTATCTTCATTTTTATTAAATTCTATGTAGCCATAGCCTGTTGCCGGAAAAGTTGGTGTAATTCCTATTGTAACCAATTTATCTTCTTTTTCAGCTACACTAATAGCCTTACTTAAAATTTCTGCAAAGCCCTTTTCGTCCTTAATATAGTGGTCAGCTGGAAATACACACATTACACCATCGCCATACTTTTTAATTATTTCCATGGCAGCATAGCCAATACAAGCTGCAGTATTTCTTGCTGCTGGTTCTGCTAAAATTTTCTTAGGCTCAATTCTACCATTTGTAACATCAGCCATAGGTTTCCACTGGCAAACATTTGTTACAATAAATATATCCTTTTTATCAATTACCTGACCAATTCTATCTATAGTTTCATTTACCATAGTTTCCTTGCCACTTAAATTCAAAAGCTGTTTAGGCATTTCCTGTCTACTCATAGGCCAGAAACGAGTACCTCCTCCACCTGCCATAATTACACCATATGTATTCATATTAATCCTCCTAAACACACTATAAACTCAATGCCCTTTTTAAAGCATTACTAACTTTATTTGTTAAATATTTTAACGGTTTATCTAAAAATCTTATTAGAACAACTTCTATAATAACTACAACAAGGAAGGAAACAAACAGGGAATTTATTGTCATACTGCTTATCTTTTTTGCAATAGCACATAAATAAAACTGCAAATGAGTTGCCATAATAAATAATGAATTTATACCAAAGTAAGAAAAAATCTTTACTGCAAACTTCCATTTAGAAAGCAGTAATGATAATCCCAATACACTTACACTTCCTGTTATAGCCATTATTATTAAAACTGGTACATAGGTTAAATCCTTTACATTTACATCTGCCAATGTATAAGTATCATATCCACTAAAGAATAGAACACATAAAACATTAACAATTATCATACAAAACATTAATGCACATATACCAACCCATTTTAAATTTAATGGATTTTGTTTTATATCTTTGCTGGCATTAAAGAACTGATTTTTAAAGCAACAGCCTACTTGAACAAAAAATGTATACCCAAACCCTCTAGTTAAAGTTTCCAAAGGATAGTATAATATTTGCCACATTCCTGCACTTTCCATTGGTTTAATAACAGCTCTTATAATCTCTGACAATAATAACAAAGCAAGGCTAACTATAAATGCCCAATTATCATCAAAGTATTTTTTCAATATTTTGCATCCCATATGTGCAAACATTAAAGCTGTCAAGAACCACAAAGGACCTCTGCCATACAACACTATAAGCTGATAAAACCCCATAAAGGCTTCCCACAAACTAAAGCTTTTAGTTACAACGCCAATAGGTATATTTATCAACAGATATAATAATCCATAGACAATGTATGAGGATAAAAGTTTAAGCTCACTTCCTATAAGTCCTTTACCTTTTTTATTTTCTGTATTAAAAACAAAGCCTGACAACATAAAAAACAAAGGCATATGAAATGAAAAAATAAATTTTTTCAAAAAAACATCATCGGTTCTTAAAACGTGACCAAGTACAACAATCAGTATACCAATACCTTTTGCTATATCCAAACTTTCAATTCGCTTACTGCTAGCCATAGATTTTTCCTTTCACAAAATACTATATATCTTTTTTCATATATCTTCTTGGTCTGAAAACAGCATCAAGTATCCATATCTTCTTTGATATAAGATAATAAATTATAGGGCAAACAAAACCTACTATTAAAAGCAACACAAGACGTAAAGGAATATTTGTTATACCAACTTTGGCAAGAGCTACCTTCATAGCACTTAAAAATACCGGATGAAGAATGTATATAAAAATTGTTATTTCACCAAAGAAAATTAATGTCTTATAAACAATATTCTTTAATTCTCCTATTTTAGAGAAAGCTACCATAAACAATACAGAGCCTGTAACACCTGTTACTGCCATAAGTGTAGTATCTTGCTTTCCAACAAAGCCTCTGCCTATACTAAAGCCAATAAATAGCACTGCTAAAACAGCCAACAACAACTTATTTTTACATACCTTATTCTCAAAGTCACTTGAAATTAATGTTCCTGTATAATAAGCTATAGTATAGAGTAATACTCTGTCTACAAGTTTTATATCAGTCTTAAATATCATACCTACTACAACCATAATAAGTGTAATAAACCAGACTTTTTTTCTATCTTTTACTAACAAATCCAAAGCTTTTACAATAACTGATACCCAAAGCAATATGTATAAAAACCAAGTAAATGCAACAGGATTTACAAACACAAGCAATAAATCCTTAATTGAAACTTGAAATTTTACAAAGGCCGAAAATATGAATTTTCCTCCCCAAACCAATACTGCAAAAATCAAATAAGGTATACCATAATCTATAAGTTTTACTTTTGTAAAATGCCAAAAGGGTTCAGGTGTGTTTCTTTTATTTTCCTTTAATCCATAAATATATCCGGAAATCATAAAGAATAACATCATATGGAAACCATATATGAAAATATCTGTCTGTTCCAAAATCGGATTAGTACTATTACCAGTTTTTACTCTCTCAATACAATGGCCAAGTACAACTAAAAATATAGCAAAACCCTTTAGTGCATCAAGCCATACAACTCTTTTACTCCCCACATCAATCACCCTTTCAATACATTAATCATTAGTTAAATCTAATTCTAAATAAGAACACAAATAAAATCCAGAAACAAATTACTGAAATAAGTCCTGTAGGAGCAAAAACGAACATAACAGGACAGAAATAGAATGAATTAAGAGTAATCCAATATATAAATCCTAAAATTGCTGTATTTCTTGCAACACTATATGTCATATTACGATTTTTTACTGCCTTTGTATATAACAAGCTTAAAACAAAGTAAACTACAAATGAAAATATCATACAACCCATAAAACCAAAATCCAAATAAGGTGCAAGGAAGAATGTATAAACGTTTGAAGCAGCGTTAGCACCACCACCTAAATATACATAATCGAAAGTGGTTTCTACACTTCTTGGAATTCGTTTTAAAGCCTTCATTAAACTAGGTAAACTATATTGACCCCAATAAGGCGAACGATGAATATGAACATTTCGCTGTAAATAAATATTTAAAGACTGTATAGGACAACCTATATAATATGTTACATAATCATAGAAACTTGTAAGGTTTGATTGAGTACCTTTTAATATTGTATGTAAGGCTCTGAATATTACCATTGTTATAACAACAATAAAACCAGTCTTTCTCATAAGTTTTTTAGATAACTTAAAATGCCAGCCATTTTTTACATTCCAAAGAACTACTGTCATAAAAAACCATGCTATTAACATAACTATGATATTTCTTCTTGAAGCTGATAATACTGATTCTGTAATGGCAAGAGCATTAAAATAAAGACTATAGAACAAGTCATTCTGATATTTTTTGTTACATATGATTCTGTTATAAAGAAGTATAAAAGCATAAGCCAATGCACAAACAATCAAGAAACGGAAACTCTGCTGAACAAAGACATTCATTTCTGAAATACCATCTTCTATTTCTTTTCTTCTCAAATCAATAATTGTTGTAATATTAAAACCATTTCTAAATATAGAATATGCAAAGTAAATGAAAAAGGCAGTATTAAACATAAATAAAAATATATTTTTACCCTTTTGTATAAATATAGGTTTATACTCCATACTTTTTTCTTTTTCAATAGTTTCTTTATCTTTTTTCCTCAAAACAGGAACCTTTGTAGCCAGTATATCTCCTAAGAACATAGCAATCTGACCAAAGACTAAAAGTAATAATGTTTTTCTTAACAAGTGTACATTCCATTTACTTTCATTTAAAAGAACACACAATGCACTAAGCCAAAAACTACAGCCGGCCAAAAATGACGGAGCAAGTATATCTTTTTTCAAAGCATAGAACGAACCAATAACAAATATGGTTTCAAATAGCATAAGTAAATGTAAATAATTCATTTTATTTGTTGCCCTCTCTTCCAATCATTTTAGTTATTTTCTCTTTAGAACCATTCTTAAAACATTGAGCTTTTTGTGATTAAGTACTACAAACAATGCGTAAGCCAATAATGTTACTCCAAAGGCATACCACAAATGATTTTTCAAGAAATATGATGCAGACATAAATACGCAAACCATCAAAGTTTCCAGAATAATATCCTTTGTAATATTAAACTTCATAATATTTGCCACATATACTTCCGAAACAAAACTTCTCAAAGCTATAGAAAGAACCAATAACACTGCAACTGCCAAAATACTATTGAAGACATAAGCCCCAATCCAAGCAAATATACAGCTAACTACCATACTAACCAAATTTATGTAAAGTAAACTTTTTTCTTTTCTAAAAACCTTTAAGTAAGTAATACATAACAAATTCATTTTACCATTAAAGGTGCATATTGGCAACAATATTCCCAAAAATACAAGGCTGTCATCATACTGTGGCAACCAAAGACCCAAAGCAAATCTTAAAGGAATATATGCCACAAATGCTAAAGGCAAAAACAAACTTAAAGCATCTCTTATACCTAAATAAAACTTAGACTGATTTTTTTCATCTACCTGTCTGAGCATTGGGAACAATACCATACTTACCTGACCTAAAAATAAAAGCACGAAATTTATCATTGATATGGAAAGAGAGAACTGACCAAACATTTCAATTCCCCATTTTCCGTCTATTATAAATCTAGCTGAGCCTATAATAAGTGTACTGGCAATATTTGCAAGCATAAGGTTTATACCAATTTTTATATTGCCAGTCATTTCAAACAATGTTTTTAAAAATGGCAAGCACTTACAAAAAACTATTTCCTTTCCCTTATACATACAATATAATAAAGAAACTGTTTTGCTAAATAAATACAAACAAACATAAACTCTAAAGTCATCAACTCTTACAACAAGGAAGAATAACAATGTAATAAGGAAAATGAGCTTATCTATAATAACTGAAATTGAAAACAACTTTGTTTCATTACATGCTTGAAAAACATAACCTAAATAAAGAGCAACATTATTTATTACAAGAACAATAGCAGTTGCATACAAAACAAACTGTCGATTATTATCCTTAATAAAGAAAAAAGCAAAAAGCATAATCAATAATGCAAATATACTTTGGAAAAATGCACCCATTTTAAACTGAGAACCAATAAGGTCCTTATCCAGCTTATTATACTCTACACCACCGTACTTTAAATAAACACCGTCATTTAAACCAAAGTGGAAAAAGCCTACATATCCATAGTAGAATATAAACAACTGCCAATATCCAAAATTTGTGACATTTAAAAGCTTCGGTACAAATAACGACATCATTATGCTCATAAGCATAGATACTGTCTGTGCACCAAAGGCAAAAAATATATTATTTTTAAACTTCTTTCTTAAATCCATAATGTTGCTCCAATTTTATTTTTTTGGTAATTCGGCACAATAAACTTGTGTCTTTACCATTTAAGCCATCAGACTTTTCTTTCCGATTCACTGTCAGAACATTTTGCTTTGCAAAATGTGGCTTGACACGCAAGCCATCGGATTTTTCTTTCCGATTCACTGGTCAGAACAAATTAACTGCGTTAATTTGCAACTTAACAAGTTAAGTCGTCGGATTTCTTTCCGATTCACTATTAAAATTTTCCCATTAAAACAGAATATTTTAAACTAAGTGTTCCACACAAAAACTTTCTACGAAATTCTAAATCAAAAATCAACTTCAATCTACAGGCAAAGCTATTTCTTACATTTACTGCTGTAGTCAAAAATTGCTTATCTTCTTCTGTTAAAAGTTCACCATATATATCCAACATATCTTTAGCTACATTTGGATAACATCCAAACTTGTTTAATCTTTTCAATCTGCCAAATCGACTTTTATGTATATGACCTGCACCAGAAGCATTTGTTCCGTGATTTATGTGATAGAATAAAGGTTCACTGCTATAATATACTTCTCCAAAATAGTAACAAACCATTCCAGTCCACATATCGTGTGGTACATCACACTTAGGTATACCTTTTGTTACAAGTTCCTTTGCTACTTTATTCATAACTATTGAACAGCCTTGAGCAAATTCCTGAACAATGGCATTTTTCTTATTAAGAGGCTTAGCCAGCTTAGGAGCCGGTTTAATAGGCACTAAATTTTCATCGCAACTTACTCTATTACAATGGAACATTAATGGTCTATCACTATTATGCTTTTCCAGCTCAGTAATTGACTTAATCAATTTATCTTCAAACCAAATATCGTCCTGGTCTGAAAAAGCATAATAATCTGCCTCACCAGCATTTTTTAAAGCAAGTAAAAAACTTTTTCTCCAACCTACATTTTCGCCTTTTAGAATTTCTATTGCACCAAATCTATCTTTGCATTTTTCTAAAACTTTCAAGGTGTTGTCTGTTGAGCCATCATCTCTCACCAGACAACTTACCTCAACACCCTTTTGGGCAAAAATAGATTCAATTTGTTTTTCTAAACAATCGGCACCGTTGTATGTAGACATAACAACTATAATTCTTTTCATATTTCCTCCAAAATTAAATGCCAAAATTATCCTTTTCCAATCATTTTTCTAACTAATCTAAAGATACCCATTTTATTAAGCACAACTTTAACTTTAAATCTAAAAGGGATATATTTTTTTATGCACTTTATAATTTCTGCATTATCAAAATCCTTAAAGAACTTTTCTCTGTTTGGATTACCACTTGTAGAATTCCATAACATATTATTCTTCTTTATAAATTCATCATTATCAAATTCCACAACATGTGCATTTTTGACATTGGTGATTGTATTATTACCCTTTTCATTAAGGCAAATTACAACACCAACACCGGCATTGCCTGAACCCTCTATATTTTTGTAATAATCGCCTAATATAATATCAGCTGAGGAATTATTACCCTTATATCGACAATCTAAACAGGAATTTCTGATAAATAAATCGTCTGTAAAGCAGAAACAATACAAATCTCTTAAATATGTTTCCCATTGAACAATCTTACCGTTATCAAATTCATATTTACAAGCTGACTTAGTATATCCAAACTTTTCTTTATCTCTCATATTTACGTTTGTCATTTTTCCACCAAAACGCTTTTCAAGAGCATTTTTATACTTTCTCCAAACCTTTGGTGAAGGAACACCATGACATATGATTGCAGCACAAAGAAGATTGTCATATTCTTTTCCCAAATAGCCCTTTAAACCGGCTACCTGACAGGCTGTTCCTGTAAAGAAAACTTTCTTTTCAGCTTTTAAAAGTTCTTTTATTTCACTATAACAATTTTTCATATTGCTTTGTGTATACTTAGAACTTTGCATTCTTAAAACGTCATCAATTTTGTCTGAAACTATGTGACAGGCTTCTAAATCATTATCCCATACACAACTACAAACATATCCACCGTTTTCCACAAACTGTTCTGCAATACCATAAAAAGCACCACCTGAAGCACTATTCATTCGTATTTTTTCATCTTTTAAGTAATACAAATAAGTTTTAGACTTCAAAAGCTGAACCTTTTCGCCATTTTCAGAATTTAAAAATGGACAGACCGTGTCACATTTGCCACAGTCTACGCACTTTGTTTTATCCACAACAGGAAGCAAAAAGCCTTCAGAATTTTCTGTCATCTGTATTGCTCCTGTTGGGCAAGAATTTTTGCAGGCAGTACATCCACAACAATTTTTATTAAAATCAAATTTAATCATATTTACACTTCCTAGAATGTTATAGCCTTATTTAAGTAATCTAAAGATGTCTTTCTAACATTTTGAATGTTCTGATGAACATTTGAGAAATCAGTTTTTGCAATCTTATTTAAGTCAAAATCTTCCGGCTTAATTAAGTTATTTTCCAAACCTAACTGGTGCATAAGTGACTGACGTCTTTTATCAATCTTACCTGAAATAACAGATGCAAACTGCTTTCCATAAATAGAAGAAAATACTGTTCCATGGAAAGAATTTGTAACTACAAATTCAGCATTTTTTACAAGACTTAAAAACTGCTTTGGACCTACATCTAACTTTCTTTCTACACCTGAGAATAAAGCTCTTGGAGGTGCAACAATATTTATAAGTTTGCAATTCAACTTCTTTGCAGCAGCCTTAGCCACTTCAATAACTTCCTTAGCACAGTTCCAAGAGAACATAAGCACATAAGGTTCATTCATAATTGGAGCTTCACATATTTTGTCATACTCATCAACGTCTAAAAGAAGTGTAGGGTCTAAAACGTGTTCACATTCAAAGCCCTTATTGCGTAAATATTCAACACCACTTTCTTCTCTCATTGAAAGACAGTCGTATGTCTTTATCCAAGGAAGAACTTCATCTTCTCTCTGAGGTAACTTTTCAACCCACTGACCAAAAGATGTTGCATAAGTTACTCTTCTCTGCTTTTTAGGGAAGTTTAAGTAATATACTTCGTTGCAATATCTTATTGATGGTTCAAGATTCCAAGTCTGGTCACTACCACATACTATACATTCATACTGTTCAGCCTGCTTTTCAACATCTGCTTCTGTAGTACATCTTTTGCTAATAATAAGGTCATTATTAATAAAGTCCTCAAACATTGCCTGTCTTTTTAAAAGCTGACTTCTGTAAGGAAAACGAGTAATATTCTTTATTATTTCCTTTTTGTTGTCAGGCTTTTTAGAAAATACATCACAAATATTTCTAAGTGTCTTTGACTGATAATCAATTATTTCACAGTCCGGCTGTATTTTCATAATAGACCTTTGTAATGCGTAAGCCTGTAAACAAGCACCGTAGTTAAAACAAGCGTGATATGTTAATATTCCTATCTTTTTCATAGCCTTCTCCTTTTAGTTCATTTCCATAAGTTCATTGTAGAACTTTTTAGCAAATTTTTCCCAACTGTAGTTATTAAGTACCTTATCAGCTGACTCGACTGGCTCACTTAAAAGTTTGTCTAAATCAACATCTGAGTTATGTGGGTCAATGTAATGTGCTGATTTTCCATATATTTCAGGTAAACAAGCTGCATTTGAGATTATAAGCTCAGCCCCTACTGACATAGCTTCCATTGGAGTAATACCAAAGCCCTCATACAAAGCAGGATGAATAAAAGCCTTACAATTTGCCATAAGTGTTTTCATTTCTTCATCAGATACAAAGCCTAAATAAATAACATTATCTAACTTTTTATCCATATCATTAGCTGTAGATAATCCTTCAATTTTACCAGCAATGGCAAAAGTACAATCCGGATTTTTCTGAGCAACTTCTTTAAGCCACTTAAAGTTTTTCTGAGGTGTAAGAGAACTTGCAGCAAAATAATATTCATTACGTTTAAGACGAGGTACTCTTTCAAAAATTGTTTCATCTGTACCAACTCTGTTGTAATGTTGCCAGCCATTGCCCAATACAAAAATCTTATCAGGGTCAGCCTTAAACACTCTTATCATTTCACTTTTTGAAAATTCTGAAACAGTAAAAACTTTCTTTGCAAAGTGGAAAGTTGTAAACTTCATAAATTCATGCCAAATTCTTGACATTCTGCCATACAAGTTATTGTACCACTGCTTATTAACAGTCATACTAATATCGTGAATTGTATTTATGTCCGGCTTTAATAGAGGACAAGTAGTACACAAATTTACACCTGTCTTTTTATTCTTAACTAAATACCACCATAAATTAATCTGTTCCCAAAAATGGCTCTTTACTTTGCCATACTTTATAACTTTTATATTTTTATATTCCGGAATATCCTTTGCATATTCAGGAGTAACAATCTCAAACTCCCCTGGTTTACATATCTTATCCAATTCAGCCATCATTTCTCTGGCAAATCTTTCCTGACCTGAAAGTTTCTTTGCAAAAAACCTGCCATTAATTGTATATTGTTTCATAATAACCACCACTATCCCTTAATATGTTTCTTTCTTTTATTTTCAAACATAATCGGTCTTATATAATTATATAACACCTTTACAATTCCTATTGTCACAAACTTCGGCAAGGCATTGCATACCTTACAGTAAATTCTTGACATCTTACCTCTATTATCCTTATCTAAAGGTAAGTCCTTGTAAGGTGTCAATTCTCTGTAATACATATATTTATCTTTATAAGGATGGTCACTATTTTCAATCCAAGGTCTGTTGGCAATCATAAAACATCCTGTACAATGCACTATAATAGGCTTATTTTTAGCCAATTCGTATTCTTTTTCAGAATAAGAATAGTTATGTGGTATTCTCAATTTCATAAGTTCATTTCTCTTAAACGTAAATACAAGAGTATACACATTATACTTCAAAGGAAGAATATAAACCTTTCCTGCAAATACTGAGTTTAAAATACTCTGCTCATTAAACACAATAAAACCTTTATGTGCAACTATAAAATCTAAGAATTTCTGAATTACATTATCCTGTCTGAATTTATTTAAGTTTAAAATAAGCACACCACTATTGCAATATGTACCATTTTCAGGTATGTCTACAAGTTTACGATATGTACCACTTAAACAATCATCAACACCAGCCATATAATTATTGCCTATGTCTAAATTCCACAATAAATTAAGAGAACCGTCAACTACTG
>UMIC01017625.1_pt1 | contig 11372 bp, 11 predicted proteins | sample 1965681 | NCBI WGS metagenome assembly UMIC01 (sample SAMEA4836114, study PRJEB28245) | human gut metagenome | biome: gut microbiome; material: fecal sample | place: Denmark | collected 2008
TTTGTCCTCCCTTAATGCTAAATTCAATGTTTGATAAAACGGGATAATGGTAGCCAACTGCCAGTTGTTTCACCAACAAGTGTTCCGTATTGGTTAAAGACAGTACAGGGAAATGGAAGTAAGGAATAATTTCCTTTTGGTCTAAGGCTTCCATTTTGTCCATTCGGTCAAGCTGCTTTTGCCGTCCCCGCGCCATTTTTGCTTTTCTGCCCGCTATGTTCTTCCGTATAAATTCCTCTGTCTTTTTAATTTCCTTTTGCTGGGCCGCATATTGCCGTACATAATCTTCCCGCAGCAGGGTTTTCTTCCGCAGAAATTCGGAATATGTGCCGTAGTATTTTGTAATCGTATCATTGTCTATATCACAAATGCGGTTCGCTATCTTATCCAGAAAATTGAAATCATGGGAAACCACTAAAAAAGCATTTTCCAAAGCAGATAAATATTCCGCCAGCCATGTTACATGGTCTTTATCAAGGAAATTGGTCGGCTCGTCCAGCAACAGAACATCCGGCTTTTCCAGCAGTAATTTTGCTAAAATCACTTTTGCCCGCTGGCCGCCACTCATTTCAGCAATCGGACGGTCAAGGCCAATCGCAAGAAGTCCTAACCCATTGGCGACACGCTCAATAGCGGTATCTATCGAATAAAAGTCATGGGCTTCAAGCTGTTCCTGATAATGGGCGGCCAGTTCAAGGCTTTTCGTATCACCGTCAGCAGCTCTTTCATATAGCTGCAACGCCTGTGCCTCCATTTCAAATAACTTTGTGAAAGCGGATTTGAGAAATTCTTTCATCGTTAAGGTATGGTCGATTTCCGCATATTGGTCTAAATAACCAATCGTAGTATTCGGCTGCCAGACAATGCGCCCGCTGTCTGGTATGATCTGCTCTGTACAGATTTTGATTAAAGTGCTTTTGCCGGTTCCATTCTGTCCGACAATGCCAATATGTTCTCCTTTATTGAGTGTGAAGCCTGCATTTTTGTATAGCACATTCTCACCAAAAGAGTGTGTCAGTCCATCAATTTCTAATAAGCTCATTTTTATTAACCCTTTCCTGCATATTCTCTGATACAAACGAAAAAGGCAGAAAGCAAAGATACACAAATGTATCTGCCTTCTGCCTCTGGCATAGCAGCGCCAAAAACAAAAGGCTATGGACAAAACATTGTCCATAGCCTCATACACATTATAACTGCATGGAAAGCCACTTTCTCAAAATGGATATAAAATCCCCCTTATGGCTTCCCGATGAAATCGAAATGCGTCATTTATACGCTATACTCTGCACAATGTTTCATCGGTATGGATTGTACAGAGCTGATTTTCTTTTTACGCTGATCGGTTAAATGAAAATTCATGTTCATGCCTTTCTCTCCTTTTGAGAGGTATAACCTCTGTTTTTAATAATACTACGGGGAACACGGTTTGTCAATCATTGTGCTTTTTATACAGGGGCAGAATAACACAAATACAATCTCTTTTCTACGCATTTAGGGGAATAGAAGCCCATGAAAATCAAGGCTTTTCCGCCACAGTCGGCGGACAGGCGGGACAGATTATCCAATCCCCACCAGAGAGGGCTTCTAAATGCGTAGAAAACAATCCATAAGAAAGCGCCGGACGCGGCGGCCTGATGGCCCTGCGCCCGGCGTTTTCTCATAGGCTGTCCTTTAGGATAGCCCGGATCAGCTTGTTTTGCAAGCGGTGTTTCATGTACTCGTCCACCCGCACATGAGGCGTTCCGTCCAGCTCGTAGAGCCTCCGGGTACACAGCTTGTTTATGTAGCCGTCATAGTACCGCAAGATACGCTCCATTGCCAGCGGATCACCGGCGCGGGCCTCTGCAAAAACTGACAGGGGCAGAAGCACCCTGCCGTGAAATGTGGGCTGCTTCATTTCGCGTTCCTCCCTCCGCTATCCTCCAACCTTTGCCGCAGTTCGTTCAAAGTCTTTGTGCGGTGGCGCTGGACGGCGCTGCGGGACATCCCCACAAGGCCGCCGATCTCGCCGTCCGCCATAGCCGTGACACAATGCAGAATTAAAATCTGCTGCTCCTGTTCCGGCAGGCTGGCAAAGGCCCCGGCCACCTGCTCGTCCCGGATATGTAGGTCATAGCCAAAGGCCGAGAATGTAAAGCTGTCGCTGGGGTATTCGTCCAGCGTACAGAGCTTGTCCATTTCCGTCTGTGGCAAGGTGTCCAGCGGCTTTTCCCGGTCACGGCGGCGGGCCAGCTCCGACAGGTAGGTGATAGCCTCGTTGCGGAGAACGGTCTTACAGAAAGCGTCCAGCCGGTTCCGTTCCACATAGTCAAAGGTGTATTCGTTCATCTTCTCACCCCCGATCTGCGGGAGAGTGAGAAGATAAAGCTGCTTATTCCACTCCTTTCACTGGCAGCAATGTGGCGGCCCCGGCCCGCACCGGGGAACCGCAGGAAACAACAAATTTCGCCCGGCAGGTCGCAGACCCACCGGGCGAAAGCAGAAGCGATATGCAGTTGATTTACATGGTATAGTGCATACTCATGGACGCTTGTCCCCGTTGCCGGGGACAGGCTTTTTTTAACGGTACATACCCCGTCGTATTCTGTCGAAACGCTCTTTGCTTCATGGCGGCTCCCTCCGTGGGCCGCCGATCCCGCCAGCGTCAGGGCGTCGTCAGTATGAGGGCATAGAGAACGGCGGCCTTGATTTGTTCAAAGCCGCCGCGATAGAATTAGGGCATGGTGATTGCCTGCTGAACGACGGCTTTTTTTCTTTGCCGTCGTCCGGCAGATAGAGAATATTGCATTTCATTTAATCCTGTTCAAAGCATAACAAATTCAGCTTACAAACGTAACCGTCAAATCTCCCTGCGCATAAAAAGGCCGCCATCTCAGCGCATAAGCAATGAGATGGCGGTCAGCATTTTCATTATGGTTTAGGAATCTTGCATTCCTGGGGTGCGTTCACCGGGAGGAAAGATTCCGCCCAGACTTCATCCGTCCGGCTCAGGCCAGGTGCATGGTTAAGGAGCCAAACCAGGTAGCGGTAGGGATCCAGGTCGTTCTCCTTTGCGGTCTCAATCAGGCTGTAGATCACAGCGCTGGACTGAGCGCCGGCCGGGGTGTTGGAAAAGAGCCAGTTCTTCCGGCCCATGACGAATGGCTTAATGCTGCGCTCGGCACGGTTGTTGGAGAGCTCCAGCCTGCCGTCCTCCAGATAGCGCACCAGGTAGGGCCACTGCTCCCGCAGATAGTGCAGTGCCTTGCCCAAGGCGGACTTGGGCGCCGTCTTGGCGCTGGTCTCATTTGCCCATGCCAACAGAGCGTCCAGAACCGGTTTCTCCAGTTCCAGCCGCTTGGTATAGCGCTCTTCCGGCGTCAGTTCCACGAGGGCCTGCTCCAACTGAAACAGCCTGGTGCAGTAACACTCGCCGGTGGCCGCCAGAGATTCCTGCCGTTTCTCTTTGGGCAGCGTTTGCAGCGCCTCGTCAAATTTTCGCCTGGCATGAGCCCAGCAGCCCACCACCCGGATGTTCTCCGGCAGCTTGTGGTAGCCCTGGTAGCCGTCCGCGTGCAGCCAGCCGGAAAAGTCCTTGAGGAAGGCCGCCGCGTGCTCCGCCTTCCGGCTGGGCTGGTACTCATACAGGACAATGGGATACTCGGCGCAGCCGCTGGTCCGGTAGACCCACATATAGGACTTGCTCGTAGAGGTCCTGCCCGGCTCCTTCAGCACCTGCAGCGTGGTCTCATCCCCGTGCAGCACGGTTTCCCGGCACAGCTTCCGGTGCAGGGCGTCATACACCGGCCGCAGCCAGGTGTCTGAGGCCTGCAGGATCCAGTTGGCCATAGTCTGCCGGGACAGCTTCAGCCCCTGCCGCTGAAACTCCTGCTCCAGGCGGTACAGCGGTGAGTACATGACAAACTTCTGCGTCATGATATGGGCTACCGCCTCTGGTGAGGCGAAGCTGCCTGGGCAGAGCGTCGGCTGTTTGGGTGTTTTCCGGAGATTGCCTTCGCCTGTTTCCGCCTCGCACTGCTTGCAGGCGTAGGTGTAGTACACATCCTCCCGGATCCAGAACCGGGCCGGCTCCATCTTCAGGCTCCGGCGCACCTCTTTCCCAATCTCCTCCATCACGGCACCGCAGGTATCACAGGTGCGCTCTTCTTCGCAAAGGCGGTGCTCCACCACTTCCGTGGGGGTTCCCTCCGGCACGATATCCAGTACATTGCCGCTGTGCCGCTTGCGGGCATGGGCCTTCACCGCCACCTGTTCCGCTGTGGCATTTTTCGTCCCATAGGCATAGGCCTCCGCCTCGTTTGCCATGAGGGACAGCTGGTCCATCAGGCCCTCCTGGAGCCGCTCTGAGGATGCGCCAAACTGCCGTTTTTTTGCAAGACCAAGCTGCTCCAGAAGCCATTGGTTCTGGAGCTTTAGCTCAGTCAGTTGTGCCTGCTGAGAATCGTATTCCGCCCGCGAAATGGTCACCATTTCCGGGATGCTTGCGGCAGTGTTCTTCTTGTTTTCCATGAGAAAATGATACCATAAAACAGGTTAAAAAGCCAGCATTTTCAATGCTTTCCGGTATCAGATCACGCTCAGGCCGCTCACTGCTTTGTTTGCCTTCGGCTGCTCTGTCTTCAGTCCCTCCATCAGCCAGCGGTACTGTTGAGGTGTTAAGGCCTGCACTTCCTCCGTGCTCCGAGGCCATTGAAAACTGCCGCTCTCCAGGCGCTTATACAGCAGTAAAAAGCCGTCTCCCTCCCAGTACAGCGCCTTGATCCGGTCCCGCCGTCTCCCGCAGAACAGAAACAGCGCCCGCTGAAAGGGATCCATCTGGAACTGGCTCTTTACCAGAGTGGCCAGTCCATCAATGCCCCGCCGCAGGTCTGTGTATCCGCAGGCGATGTAAACCGGGCAGCTGCAACTAAAATCGTTCAGCATATGTGCAGCATCTCAACCAATATTTTCAGCTGCTCCTTCCCACACGACGGATAGATATCCATTCTCACATTCCCGACATACAGCGTAGCGGAATGTTCTGCTTCGTTGCGGCATTCCTGCCTTGGCATCGGCACTTTTGCAAAGGCAACCCTGTCCTGTCCTTCCTGCTGTGCCATGCTGCCAGCAACAGACAGTACTTCTCGCTCCCAGCGATAATATGTAGTTGGTGTGATCCCCTGTTGCCTGCACCATTCCCGAACCGATCGCCCGCTGCTCCGGCATTCCTTGATTGCTGAAGCCCATTCCTGTAACTGTGCCTGGTGTTTCAACTCGATAGATGTCACTGCAAGACCCCCCGTACAAAATAGTGCCGGAACGTTCCGCTACGTTCCAGCACTATTATCTCATACATGTCTATCCGCCTGCTCCTTTGACGGTTACTTACAAACAGGTGAATTTCGGCTTACAAAACTGTAAGCTCACGAAAAAAGCAGGCGATTTCGCATCGAAACCGCCTGCTTTGTAAATATATGAAGTAAATTTATTGCGCGCTGATCGTGTCAACAATGGACATCCTGCGTATTCTCTTGATTGGCCCATACACGGCCAGAATTACAGAAAGTACGACAATTAGGAGAATAATACCTAATTCTACAAATGGAATTGTCCATGCCTCACCCCAATTAGAGCTTATCAGCAAACTAAATAGGAATTTATGGCAGATCAGCCCCAACAGGGTGCCAATGATACAGCCGGAAACAGCATAGGTGGCTGCTTCTGCAATCACCATTCTGGAAAGCTGGTGGGTACTTAAACCAATCGCCCTGAAAGCTCCATACTGTTTTGTCCGAGCTGCTACACTCAAAGCAATGCTGTTAATCACATTGAAAATGGTAATCAAAGCAATCAAAGCCAAAAATCCATAGAGGAACAGCCATACACAGTAATAAACGCCTAATGTACTGCTATTATCCATCCGCTTGTCAACGAAATTGAATCCGGCTCCATAAGTGCGGTGGATGGCATTTATATCATCGTCCGTGGCACTGGTAGATAGCTGCATATCAATGATAGTATAGTTTTCTTCCCCGGTGATTTGCCGGAAAGTATCTTCCGAGCAAATGATGATTGCAGAATCCCCCGCACTATTGAATGGGCTGGCGGAAAGAAGTCCGGCAATCTCAATTTCGACAGACCGACCATCTATCTCCATCGTAACTTTATCGCCTACTTGCATGGAACCTTGCGAATCAAACACAGTTAAACCAGTATTCAGCTCATTTTGCACAGCCTCTAGTGAGCCTGATTGCAGATAGTCGGCGGCCCATTCAAATTGTTGCTGCTCATAAGAAATCAAAACAACCGTTTTTTCTACCCCGTTCACTGTGGCGGGAACATCGTATGCAAACATCCGGCCATAGATCGCATCTACAACAGGATTTTCTTTCAACTCGTCTATAAAAGTTTTATCAACAGAGCAAGTGTTATCTGGACTGACAATGGATATATCCGGCGCCCACGGATACAGCGGCGTCAAAGTGTGATTCATAAAAGTAATCGTCACAGAAAAGGAGAGGAACAGGACGATACTAAGGCCAAAAGAGGCAACCATTAAGATATAATTCTTGCGGCTGGATTTAGCATGATGAATCCCAAGCGAGGCGTCTACTTTCAGCCATTTGGTATTTGCGGCTTTGCGGACTGGCTGTAAAGCATTGGCGTTGCCGGAAACTGCCGCCAGCGGAGAAACTTTTGAGGCCCTTTTTGCCGGAGATCGAGCCGCCAAGAGAACGGTAAGCAATCCCACAATAATTCCTGCCAGTATGCTCGGTATGCTGATACTAAATGCGGGCATGGCACCAAAGTATTCCGGGCTAAGAAACCGCAGAACAAAACATAGAATCCATATCACAACCACACCGCTTAAAACTCCTACGGGGATCGCAAATCGGCACCAACTAAGGGCCTCTTTTCTTACTAAGCGCATGACCTGTTTGGGTGTTGCACCAATGCAGCGCATCAGGCCGAAAAACTCCGTTCGCTGGGCAACATTACTATTCAGACTGCTTGCAATCATCATAATGCCCGCAAACAGAACCAAAACGAATAAAACACCGGCGGCCGCATAAACCTGCATCATAAAAGAATTGCTGCTTTGTCCAAGCAAACCAAGCAACTTTGTATTTTCAAAAACCTGTTCATCGCTTAACCCAAATTGTGATTTCAAATCCAAGATTTCACTTTGAACATTTCCAGCGTTGGAAAATTGAACATAAAAAACCGTACTGCTGCCAAGCGATTCGCCATTTCCGGTGTCTGCCGAAAGAGAACGAAATTGTTCTGTCGTGATAAATACCCCGTAAGAATCGCTGCTCATAAGATTGGCGGTATTTTTGACAAATCCAGATATACGAAATGTATGCTCTGCCCCGTTTGGCATATCAACAGTGATATGATCGCCAATAGATAAATTGAGCATATCTTTGGCATTTTCAGTTACCATAGCTTCGTCGTTATTTTGCGGAAAACTGCCTGCCGCGATCATATTTGAAAAGATTTTTGTAAACAGAGTTTCGTTTCCACCGCAAATAAGCGTTTCCGTCCCGTTCACGGTGTATCCTTGGTCGCTGTTATAGTTCAGAACATCATAGGGGGCGAGAGCTTCCACATCAGGACGCGCGGCAATAATGGCTGCATCTTCATCCGTAATATTTTGTACTCCGATATGCCAGTTTCCCGTTTCTGTCTGTGTTTTGATAACTTGACTGCGAATAAACATATCCGCCATACCGAAGATAGTAGTCATCAAAAATACGGCCAGCACAATACAGAAAATGGACATCCGGCTTTGCTTCTTGTGAATTTTTGCGGATATGGGAACAAGGTCAAGATAACGCTTCATCTGTTTTCCCTCCCAAGTCCGTAAGGACACCATCAGATACCCGGAACACCCGATCAACCGATGTTGTCAGGTTTTTATTATGGGTAATCATCAGGATTGTTTGCTGATAACGGCGGGATGCCTGTGTAAGCAGCGCAATAACATCCTGACTATTCTTGCTGTCCAAATTGCCCGTAGGTTCGTCTGCAAGGATCAGTTTAGGTTTGGTGATTAAAGCCCGTCCAATAGCGACGCGCTGCTGCTGACCGCCGGAGAGCTGGCTCGGCAGATGGTACCGCCGTTCTGTAAGGCCCAACAACTCCAAAATTTCGTTTACCGCTGCCGGATTAGGCTTGCGGTAATCTAACAGCAGAGGGAACATGATATTCTGCTCTACATTCAGTTCGGAAACGAGCTGAAAGGACTGGAAGATAAAGCCGACGTTGCGGCGGCGGAAGATTGTGCGCTGCTCCTCTTTCATAGAAAACAGGTCTTGTCCATCTACCAAAATGTGGCCGGAAGTGGGGGTATCCAACGCACCCACACAATTCAGCAAAGTGCTTTTTCCAGAGCCGGATTCTCCCACAACAGCGGCAAATTCCCCTTTATTGAGCGAAAAGGATACCTTTTTCAAGGCGTCTACTTTCGCTTCACCTGTCCCGTAAGTCTTACATAAATCTTGCACTTTCAAAATTTCCATAGTGATTCGTACCTCCTTTCTTCAAAGGATAACAAAAGCAGCTTACAATCAGGTGAATTTGACCTTACAATTCCGTAAGGAACGACAGGGTGAATGTCGTTCCATTCCCGATTTCACTTTGCACCGAGATTACACCGCCCTGCCCCTCGATGATAGACTTAGCAAGGGGCAGCCCCAGCCCGATCCCCTGTGTATCAAGGGAATGCTTACTGCGATAAAAGCGTTTGAAAATATGGTGAATATCTTCCGGGGCTATGCCGGTTCCGTTATCCGAAATGAGAATACGAAACATCGCAAGGGTGCGTTCCCATGTGATACGAACAATTCCGCCAGTTTGTGTATGATCCAGCGCATTTTTCACAATATTTCCAATCGCTTCACTCGTCCAAGCCATATCGCAAATAAGCTGCTGTTCGCTATCGCCGTCTACCTGAATCTGTTTGTTTTCGTTTTTAGCCCTTGTGGTTAATTCATTGATCGAATGGGAAATCAGTTCGGATACATAGCACTTGTTTTTCTCAAAAATGATATTTCCCGTATCCAACCGGGTTATTTTCAGCATGGACAAGATTAACTGTTCCATACGCTTTAGGGAAATCCCCATTTTAGCTGCAAACTGCTTTACTGTTTCCACATTGTCAGGCTCATTCTCGATTATTTCCTGATACATAGCGAGGGCCGACAGAGGTGTTTTGAGCTGGTGGGATATATCCGATATGGTATCTTTCAAAAACTCTTTTGCCTTATGCTCTGTTTCATTTTTCGATTGGAGCATGGTTGCAAGTTGTTCCGCCGAGGAAAATAGTTGAAAGATGCCGCCCTCATAATTCTGCGGCAAATGACAAGAGTAATCCCCGTTGATATAGTTGGTTAATACTTTATCTGCCTGTTGGTACAATCGTTTCCTTTTCCAGAAAAAAACGAACATTCCTACGACAAGCACAAAAAGCAAAAGCATCACAGCACAGAGCGTAAGACAGAGAGTAGATTGCTGAAACTGATTGAGAAAAGGCCGCAAATTGGTTTCGGCTTGTTGTCCCAAACCTGCGGCTGCCAATAATGACCGGCCATCTTCGCTGATTTCTGTGTTCATAAGGGCGGTTACAATCGTTTCTTTGGAAACACCCTGTTCCAAAAGCGAGGATACAACCGCTTCATCATGTGTAAGCCACAGAATTTCCACATCGTTCACTTGATGGAACGTTAAGACGGTTCCTGTACCTACAAGCAACAGGGCAAACAAGCACAGAAATAGCAAGAAACCTTTGATTTGTTTATCCCAGCATAAGCTCATATAGACACCTCTTTCCATTGGTAGCCAAACCCACGGATGGTTACGAGGTGTTCCGGGCGGGACGGATCGGTTTCCACTTTCTCACGAAGCCGCCGTACATACACCGACAGGGTATTATCATCCACAAAGTTTCCTGTATCGTCCCACAGTTCGTTCAGAATAATGTCCCTTGTCACTACACGGTTGGCATTTCTTACCAGCAGGCAAAGCAGACGGTACTCGGCGCTTGTCAAATCTAATGCCTTTCCTTTTAAGGTTGCTCGGCTCCCCAGCAGGTCAATGGAAATGTCGCCGCACTCCATAGAAGTGGTTTTTCCGCTTTTGGAAACCCCGGCCCGGCGCAGCAACGCCCGGATACGGGAACACAATTCCCCCAACTTAAAAGGTTTGGTGATATAATCATCCCCGCCGCTGTCTAATCCACGGATTACACTGACTTCTTCATCCGATGCGGTTAAGAATATAATCGGTATCTGCTGATTTTCTTTTCTTACTCTCCCGCATACATCAAACCCTGTCCCATCTGGTAAGGTAACATCCAGAATCAACAAATCGTATCTGCTGATCTCGTGTAAATATTTCATTGCCTCATTTACTGTACGGGCCACTTCAACATCAAATTCATTCTTTTTCAAAGAGTAGACTAAGCCATCTACCAGACTTACATCATCCTCTAATAGCAATATTCTATTCATCTTTTTTTAATTCCTTTCCTTGTTTTGTTCTCATATCCACTGGCTTTTCTGCGTCCTTGGGTATCAGCCAGATTGTCGCCATTTTCACCGCACCGGGAATACGGCCCGCAGCGCAATAATAGTTTACCCGTCGAGGGGTCACGCCCCATTTTTCGCTTGCCTCTTTCAAAGTCATATAGTCCATATCCAGCCCTCCATGTATAACATTATAGTTCTTTTGCTCGAACAAAGCAAGAAACAGGATATGACTTATAAAGTTTAAGAAGCCTGCATATAACAACATTCCATCGGGCAAATATGAATTATACAATGTAAATGGGTGATGTTATATGGCAAAAGTAGAAGATTGCCCCGGCTTTGAAACTTTCGGCGCGGATGTAAAGGCAGCGCGGAAAGCCCGGCGTCTGGCGCGTAAGGCGCTGGCGGAAATGGTAGGTATTGAGTGGCGGTATCTCGCCAACATTGAGAATAAAGGGACGATCCCCAGCCTCCCGGTCGTGATCCAGCTTATCAAGACCTGCGGGCTTCCTGTGGAACGGTATTTCAATCCCGAAGTGCTGCGTTCAGAAAGTGAGCAGCGCCAGCGGGTCGGCCACAAGCTGAAACTGTGTCCCGAAGAATACCTGCCGATCATCGAGGGCGCGATTGACGGGGCTATAAAAATTGAACAGCCAAAGAAGAAAGAAACGGGGGATGCCTGAAAACCATCCTCTGTTTTCTTTTGTTTGCGAGGGGCGCAAAAGCGCCCTTTATTTTTTTTACGCTTTTTCTGGAAAGTTCCTGTTTTGCGGGTAGTTTGAGGGTTTGCGAAGGTACTTATAGCGGAGAAGAACAAAAACAGCAAGCATAGGGAGTGTAGCCACACTCCCGGCAAAC
>UMIC01028387.1_pt1 | contig 11362 bp, 9 predicted proteins | sample 1965681 | NCBI WGS metagenome assembly UMIC01 (sample SAMEA4836114, study PRJEB28245) | human gut metagenome | biome: gut microbiome; material: fecal sample | place: Denmark | collected 2008
TCCAGCCCCTCTTCGCGCACGATGCTCGCGATGGCCTGCTCCTGCTGGCCGGACGTGGCGATGTCGCGGTCGAGGAACGCGACGCCCGCCGCGTAATGGCCGGCCTCGGGCAGTTCGACGCCCGTGGTGGCCCGCATGAACTCGTCGGGCATGCTCATCAGGATGCCCGCACCGTCACCGGTGTTCTCCTCGGCGCCCACGGCGCCACGGTGGTTGAGATTGACGAGCACTTCGATGGCGTCGTCGATGATCTTACGTTCCGGCCGCTTGTTGAGTGTGGTGACCATACCTACGCCGCAAGCGTCATGTTCTGAGCTTGGGTCGTACAGACCTTGTGATTTATGTATGCTCAAATCGAGCGGGGCGTGGAAAGTCACCGAAACCACCTTCATATCGTTTTGGCAGGATCTTGACAACCTGCGGTTCTTTTGTTAGTGCGTAGGAAAGAGTACCGCTCGGCTATGTCAAACACGTTTCGCTGTCCATATACCGAGTCGAGGTGTTTGTCAATACCCAATTTCAATGTTTCTCAAGCGATTCGGAAAATCTGCGGCACCCGTTTCGCATGTCAATGAGATGTCTCTTATGTGAATGGCGTGTTAAGTGTGACGAATATCACTGTCACTGCCGCCGGGCCCCTTTGCCCGGCGAAGACGTCACTGCCCGGCGTCGTATGCGCGATCCAGATGCATGAAATCCGGCACCCGGTACCATTTGACCGTGTAACCGGCGCCATGCGCGCAGAACACCGAATCAGGGGTGTTTTCGAGATCGTCTCCCGGATCGTATCCCGCTTGTTCGATGACCTCGGCCGCATTGTGGCATGGCCGGTAGCCGTCGAACACGCACCCCAGATGGCCCGTGCCGTGGGTGTAGACGTTCACATCCATGGCGTAGTCGCGCATCTCGGATACCGGGCAGACTCCCGCCAGCACGGCGAACTGGCCGTCCATCTCGGGTGGGTCGAACGTGCCCGACATGCGTTGTATGTCGGACATGGCCCGGCCGAGCATGTCCTGCGGGATGTCGAGCCGGAAGCGGTACCACGGTTCGAGCACCCGGCACCAGCCGGGATCGCGGGCGGCCGCGGAGGCGAAGGCGCTGCCGTCCGACGGCTCCGATTCGTCCGTCCGGGCTGTTTTGGCATCGGCTGCGGCCGCGTCTTCGGCGACGTCCTCCGCGGCGTCCTCGTCGAACAGGTCGTGCCGGGAGAAGTCTCCCTCGACCAGGGCGGTCATCAGCCCCTGTCGGATGGCCCGGTAGGTGGCTTGGCGGAAATCACCACCCTCCGTATGCTTCTCGTGCGCGCGGCCGGTGAGCAGCGTGAGCTTCATGTCGGTGATGGGGACGCCAATGAGCACGCCCAGATGCTCCTTCTCGGCGAAATGCGTCAGGATGAGCCTCTGCCAGTTGCGGGCCAGCACGTCTTCGGAACAGGATGTGGCGAAGGTCAGTCCGCTGCCCGGCTCGCCCGGCTCCAGCAGCACGTGCGCCTCGGCGTAGTGTCGTAGCGGCTCGAAGTGGCCGATGCCCTCCACCGCATGGGCGATCGTCTCCTTGTAGAGGATGGATCCGGGGCCGAAGCCGACGTTCAAGTTGAAACGGTCCCGCATGATCTGCTGGATGATCTCCAATTGAACCGCGCCCATGAGCTGCACATGGATCTCCTGCAGCCTCTCCTGCCATACCACATGCAGCAGAGGGTCCTCATCATCCAGTTCTCGCAGCGCGGTCAGGCAACGGTGAGGATCCTCCCCCTGTGGCAACAGCGTGTAGGTGAGCACCGGCTGCAGCACCGGGGCGTCGGCGTCGCACTGGTCGCCCAGCCCCTGACCGGGGCGGCTGTGCGTCAGGCCGGTGACGGCGCAGATCGAGCCGGCGGGCAGCTCATCGACCGTGGTGAATTTCGCACCGGAATACAGGCGCACCTGGTCGGCCTTCTCGTCGCCGTCAAGCACCATCTTCGCCTTGATCTCTCCCCCGGTGACGCGCAGCCACGTCAGACGGTTGCCATGCTCGTCATGCGACACCTTATATACACGTGCCCCGAAACGAGCACCCGGTTCGATCTCCTTGGTATACCGTTCAAAGCCGGCGAGGAAGCCATCGATGCCCTCCATGGCGAGAGCGGACCCGAAGAACACGGGGAACAGCGAGCGCGCGGATATCATGGCTTTCAGCCGCTCGTCCGCGACGGCGCCGGAGTCCAGGAACTCGTTCATGGCCGATTCGTCGAGCATCGCGATGTCTTCCATCGACCGGGTCGGAGCGCCGTTCTCGAAGTCCACGCAGCCGTCGGAGAACCTGTCACGCAGCTGGGCGAGCAGTGCGGCCCGGTCGGCACCGGGCGCGTCCATCTTGTTGACGAATATGAAGGTCGGCACGTTGTATCGCCGCAACAGGCGCCACAGCGTCTCGGTATGCCCCTGGATGCCGTCAGCCCCGGACACCACCAGTATGGCGTAATCCAGCACCGCCAGCACGCGCTCGGTCTCGGCGGAGAAATCGACGTGCCCCGGCGTATCGATGAGGGTGATCGTCAGATCGCCGGATCGGATGATGGCGGGCTCGGCGAATATCGTGATGCCTCGCGCCCGCTCCATCGCGTCGGTGTCGAGGAACGCATCGCCGTGATCGACGCGGCCGAGCCTGCGAATCTGCCCAGAACGGTAGAGCAGCGCTTCGGACAGCGTGGTCTTGCCCGCGTCCACATGAGCCAGAATGCCCGCGACGATGTGCTTTTTCATAGCGTCCATCCTATCGGCGGCGAGGACGTGACGGCGGGGAGCCTCGAGCCCCTCTCCGGTTTGCGAATTACGGGTCGAAAAAGCCGTTATCCGCAATTGGGTGTGTGAAATCGCCGTTTCGGAGCCTCAAAACGGCGATTTCACACGGGGAATCACGGATAACGGCTTTTTCGACCCGTATTGTGATGCCCGCCGACTACTGCCGGTAGCAGCTGAGGAAGTCGGTGAGCTTTTCCGTCGCGTCCTTGAGCACTTCGATGCGCGGCAGGTAGACGATGCGGAAGTGGTCCGGCTCATGCCAGTTGAACCCGCCGCCGCGCGTGATGAGGATGCGCTTGTCATGCAGCAGGTCAAGCGCGAACTGCTCATCATCAGTGATGTTGAACTTCTTCACGTCGAGCTTGGGGAAGATGTAGAACGCGGCCTTCGGCTTGACCGCGGTGACGCCGGGAATCGAGTTCAACGCGTTGTAGATGTATTCGCGCTGCTCGTACAGACGGCCGCCGGGCACGATGTAGTCGTTGACGCTCTGGTGGCCGCCGAGAGCGGTCTGCACGATCGACTGGGCGGGCACATTCGAGCAGATGCGCATGTTGGTGAGCATGTTGATGCCCTCGACATAGTCCTTCGCGATGGACTTGTTGCCGCTGAGCACCATCCATCCGATGCGGTAGCCCGCGATCATGTGCGACTTCGACAGGCCGGAGAACGTGACACAGAACAGGTCCGGGGCCATGGACGCTATCGAGACGTGCTGGAGTCCGTCCATCACCAGACGGTCGTAGATCTCGTCGGAGAAGATCATCAGCTGGTGTTCGCGGGCCAGATCGACGATCTGCTGCAGCACCTCCTTCGGGTAGAGGGCGCCGGTCGGGTTGTTCGGGTTGATCAGGACGATCGCCACCGTGCGGTCGGTGATCTTGCTGCGCATGTCATCGATGTCCGGGTACCATTCGGATTCCTCGTCGCACACGTAGTGCACGGCGGTGCCGCCGGCCAGGTTGACGCAGGCGGTCCACAGCGGGTAGTCGGGGCTGGGCACCAGAACCTCGTCGCCGTTGTCGAGCAGGGCGGACAACGACAGGTTGATCAGCTCGCTGACGCCGTTGCCGGTGTAGATGTCTTCGATGCCGACATTGGGCAGGTTCTTGAGCTGCGCGTACTGCATGATCGCCTTGCGCGCCGAGAACAGGCCCTTGGACGCGGAGTAGCCTTCCGTGTCGCTGAGCTGCCGGGACATGTCGTATACGACCTCGTCCGGTGTGCGGAAGCCGAACGGCGCGGGGTTGCCGATGTTGAGCTTGAGCACGTGCATGCCGGACTGCTCCATGCGGGCGGCCTCGTCGACGACCGGTCCGCGCACGTCGTACAGCACGTTGTCAAGTTTGGTGGATTTGTTGAAGTGGCGCATGGGTGTTCCTTCCGGTTCGTGTGATGGTGACGTTATCTGGGGTGCGGGCGCTTGGGATGATGGCGTGCGTGGCGCGTCGGCCCGGCCGCCGGGATTGTCCGGCACCCGTTTCGGCTGCGCCGGCATGTCGGGCCGTCCGCGATCATGGCCGAGCAGCCATTGCTCGTCGACCTGCAGTGTATCGGCGAGGAACCTGAGCGTATCCGCGCGGGGCGTCGTCTTGCCGCTGACATATTGGCTGATGTGGCTTTTGCCGAGTTTGACACCTGACGCCTGGGCGGCACGCACGATGTCGACCTGTCTGAGGTGACGGGCGTTCATGGCGGTTCTCAGCCGCGTCGCGAAGCTCTCCAATGACTTCCTCAATTCACGTTGGTTCAAAGTTCAAATTCTGGTTCAAAAGAATATCACGGTTTTGTCAGCGAAACAACCTGAGTTCAATTTTATCTGTATTGAACTTTTCTCCGATGGACATATTTAGTTTGCTTACAAACCAAAAGGTGCTAGCACGGCAGCGAAGCTGCACGGTACGAGACCGCGGCGGAACGCGAGAGACTGCGAAGCTCTCTGCGCAAGGTAATCGAGAATCTTCAAGCCTGACGCAACAGGCATCCCGTCGACCTGCCTTCCAGCACTACATCGGGCAGAACACACGAAAGGAGTCATGATTCATGCCGTATTCCATCAAGCGGCTGATATGCTTTCTGGCGGGAATCGCCATCGAATCCTTCGGCATCGCACTCATCACGAAAAGCGACCTCGGAACCTCGCCGATCTCCAGCATAGCCTGGGTGACGCATTCTCCATCGTGAGCAAGGTGAAGTTCGGCACGGTCAAGGTCTGCTTCGACGTTTCACTGCCGGAGCCACTACAGGCCGACCGCGCCGAACATGCGCTCGATGACGGCGTCGTTGAGCAACCGGCCTCTCCTCGTGGCGACGGTATGGCCCGTCGTCGGGTCGAGGGTGATGAGGCCATCCCCGACCAGTGGCGTGAGGCACGCGTCGTCGATGATGCGCAGCGTTCCCTGCGCCGCATCCTGCGCCCGGTTCACCGCTTCGATATGCCGATTGACGCGGCCGATGTCGAGCCCTTCCCGAATGCGCAGGCCAAGCATAATGAGCTCTTCAAGGTTCTCCGTGGGCGATATGGTCTCATCGCCCGACCACGGCACACGCCCGTCGTTGATGGCCATCCCCCACATGCGCGGATGCGCGATGTCCCAACCGCGCATCGATGTGGAGGTTACGGAAGCCGAAACGTCTCCAGCGGCGTCGCTGTTCGCGGCGTCACCGTCTGTGGAGCTGCCCATAACCGTGTTGTAATGGCTGTGCGCTCCAGGGCCCAGGCCAGCCCAGTCGACGTTGCGCCAATACCCGAGATTGTGCCGGCTCTCGTAGCCCGGGCGCGACCAGTTAGAGATCTCGTACCATTCTAGGCCCGCCGCGGCGAACAGGTCATCGGCGATCTCGTATTTCGCTGCCTCGTCGTCATCGTCGGGCTTGGGCAATGTGCCCGCCGCGATCTGTCGACCCATCTTCGTGGTCGGTTCCACGGTAAGTGCATAGGCGGAGACATGGTTCACGCCAAGATCGACTGCCGTGCGCACCGAGTCTCGCCAATCGTCAAGGCTCTCCCCCGGCGCCCCGTAGATCAGGTCCACGCTGGAGCGCAGGCCGGCCCTGTCGGCCGCCCTGACACCGGCCTCCACATTGGCGGGCGTATGCGTGCGGTCGAGGTTTTTCAACACATGCGGCACGGCTGACTGCATGCCGAATGACACGCGGGTGAACCCTCCTTCCGCGAGCGCGCCGATATAGCGCTCGTCGACCGTGTCGGGATTCGCCTCGGTGGTGATCTCCGCCTCCGGTTCGATGCCCCACAGGCCGCGGACCGCGTCCAGCATCATGACCAGATCGCGCGCCGGCAGAATAGTGGGCGTGCCGCCGCCGAAGAACACCGTGGAGACGGGCGGCTCCTCGATGCCGTGCACGAGCTGCCAATCGCGCACGAGACGCATCTCACGCACCACCATGTTCGCGTAATTGCCGCGGGACGCGCCCGCGCCCATGTCCGTGGCCGTGTATGTGTTGAAATCGCAGTAGCCGCAACGCCGCATGCAGAACGGCACATGGATGTAGATTTCGTAGCCTGCCGCATCGCCCGCATTGGCGGGGGTTGTCGGCGTAGCCGGCTGAAGGCGGTCATTCACTGGACCACCCCAGCCAGCCTTCGGCTGTCAGCCCCCGCCAGCGGGGGCATATCAAAGACCTCCATCAGCCTTCCGTCTTCTGCGCGGCGCGGATCTTATCCTTGGTGTCGCGGTCGTTGCCGGCCTCGCCGGTGGACAGGGCCGCGATGAACGCCTCCTGCGGCACCTCGACGTGGCCGAGCATCTTCATGCGCTTCTTGCCGGCCTTCTGCTTTTCGAGCAGCTTGCGCTTACGGGTGATGTCGCCGCCGTAGCATTTGGCGAGCACGTCCTTGCGCAGTGCACGGATGTTCTCGCGTGCGATGATGCGCGATCCGATCGCCGCCTGAATCGGGATCTCGAACTGCTGGCGGGGAATCAGCTCGCGCAGCTTCTTGGTCATCATCACGCCGTAGCTGTATGCCTTGTCGCGATGCACGATGGCGCTGAACGCGTCGACCTTCTCGCCCTGGATGAGGATGTCGACCTTGACGAGGTCCGCGGCCTGCTCGCCGTCCTCATGGTAGTCGAGTGACGCGTAGCCCTTGGTGCGGGACTTGAGCTGGTCGAAGAAGTCGAACACAATCTCGGCGAGCGGGATGCGGTAGTGCATCTCCACGCGGTCGGTGGAGATGTATTCCATCGTGCCCATGATGCCGCGGTGGTCCTGACACAGGTCCATCACCGAACCAATGAAATCCTTCGGCGTGATGATGTCGGCAGCGACCATCGGCTCGACGATCTTCTTGATCTTGCCGTCCGGGAATTCACTCGGGTTGGTCACCCGGTGCACGGTGTTGTCCTCGGCGGTCACCTCATACGGAACGTTCGGCGCGGTGGAGATCAGGTCGAGACCGAACTCGCGTTCCAGACGCTCCGAGACGATCTCCATGTGCAGCAAGCCGAGGAACCCGCATCGGAAGCCGAAGCCCAGCGCCACCGACGTCTCGGGCTCGTAGATGAGCGCGGCGTCGTTGAGCTTGAGCTTGTCGAGCGCGTCGCGCAGTTCGGGGAACTGGGCGTTGTCGATCGGGAAGAGACCCGCGTACACCATGGGCTGGGGGTCGCGATAGCCGGGCAGCGCCTCGGCTGCAGGGCGGACGGCGGAGGTCACGGTGTCGCCGACCTTGGACTGGCTGACGTCCTTCGCGCCGGTGATGATGTAGCCGACCTCGCCGGCGCCGAGCGCCTTGGTGGGGGTCATGTCGGGGCTGATGACGCCAATCTCGATGGGCTCGTGCGTCATGCCGATGCCCATCATGTGCACCTTCTCACGCGACTTGAGCTCACCGTCCTCCATACGGATATAGGTGACGATGCCGCGGTACGAGTCGTACACCGAGTCGAAGATCAGCGCACGCGCCGGCGCCTTCGGGTCGCCGTGCGGAGCGGGAACCTCCATGACGATGTGGTCGAGCAGATCGGCGACGCCTTCGCCGGTCTTGCCCGACACGCGCAGCACGTCACTCGGCTTGCATCCGATCAGTCCCGCGATCTCCTCCGCGTGCTTGTCCGGCTCGGCACTGGGCAGGTCGATCTTGTTGAGCACGGGGATGATGGCCAGATCGTGGTCGATGGCCATGTACAGGTTGGACAGCGTCTGCGCCTCGATGCCCTGCGTCGCGTCGACGAGCAGCACCGCGCCCTCGCATGCGGCCAGCGCGCGCGACACCTCATACGTGAAATCCACGTGGCCGGGGGTGTCGATCATGCCGAGCGTGTACTCGGTGCCCTCGAAGGTCCACGGCACGCGCACGGCCTGCGATTTGATGGTGATGCCGCGCTCCTGCTCGATGTCCATGCGGTCGAGGAAGCGGTCACGCATCTCGCGCTCAGGAACGATGCCGCTCAGTTGCAGGATGCGGTCGGCCACCGTGGACTTGCCGTGGTCGATGTGTGCGATGATGCAGAAATTCCGGATTAGCGACTGATCGGTAAACCCTGGCTTGTTCTTCGGCTCAATCACCCTGATCCGGTTCCTTTCGTCCGTGGTGCTCGTTCGTCGCGGGCCTTTGGCATCGTAAATGTGACGCCATGTGCCGCAAGTCACCAAGTTTACCGGTCACCGTCGGCAATTTCCCGACGACACACGGAACACGGGGTCGGTTTTATCCGAACATCGTGGTAGCATGACTCCCTGTATGTCCTTATAGCAAACGTCGTTTGGAGAAAACGTGGCAAACATTAAGTCGCAGAAGAAGCGCGTGCTCACCAATGAGAAGGCGCACAAGCGTAACGTGGCCGTCAAGTCCAGCCTGAAGACCGCCATCCGCGCAACCCGTGAGGCCATCGCCGCCGGCGATAAGGCCGCTGCCGAAGCCGCCTACAAGGTCGCTTCCCAGAAGCTCGACAAGGCCGCTGGCGCTGACGTGATTCACAAGAACCAGGCCGCCAACCGCAAGTCGGGCATGGCAGTCGCCATCAACAACATGTGAGCATGACCGTCTGACGGTCGTCACAGCATAAGACCCCCGCGGAACCGCAAGGTTCCCGGGGGTTCTTTCGTGTTAGCCGGCCACCCCCACCCGCCAGCGGGGGCTCCCGCGAAGCGGGTGGGGGTGGTCCGAAAGCGTCAAGCCCGAGACTGGTCTTTGTCGTCATCGCCGCCATCGTGGGCATCGGGATGGATGACCGGGCGTTTCAGATACCGCGACTCGCTGGGAAGATACGTGTTGTGCCGCTTGACCGCACCGGGAAGCATGATGCTGAACTTGACCGACAGCAGACGCATGACCACGACCAGCACGACGATCGCGCAGTCGAGCACCACCTCGGCCGTGAAATCCAGCATCTTCCATTGCACTCCCCTGCACACGAACACGGTGAGCACGCATCCGACCGCGGAAGGAACCGCGTACAGGTGCTTGTCGCGGATGATCATCGGCACGTCGTTCAGGAGCATGTCCCGGACCAGACCGCCGCCCAGCGCGGTGAACATGCCCATGAACACCGCCGTCATGCCGGAGGTTCCCAAATCGAGCGCCTTCGAGGTGCCGTTCACCGCGAACAAGCCGACCGCCAAGGCGTCGATGGTCAGCATCGACCATCTGAGCTTGTCCACTTCCGGATGGATCACGGCGATAGCCAGGCCCGACACCAGTGCGGTCAGCACGAACCCGCGGTCGGAGATGCCCACCGGCGGCAGGGAGCCGAGCATCACGTCACGGATGATGCCGCCGCCCAACGCGGTCAGCCACGCGGTGATCAGCATGGCGAACAGGTCATAGTTCTTGCGAACCGCGCATAGACCGCCCATCAGCCCGCTGCAGAACACCGCAAGATATTCGATGCCCATGAAAAAGGCATTGCTTTCCAGTGCCAGTTCCTCCACGTGCCACTCCTCGCCAACATCACAACCATCCGGCCGTACATGAGCCTACCGCAAGCCGGCTACCCGAAACTAGAATCGGCTCCGATCCGGGTCAGGATCTCGCCGACCTTGATCCGATGTCGCGTTCCTTGGAACGCCTGTCGCTCATAGGTCAGGTCGATGCCGTTCTCCTTGCGCTCCATGCGCACGGGGAACGATCCCGGGGATGTGTCGCCGTGCGCGACCACCGTGTCATACTTCGTCGATTCGGTCTCGTCCACGGCGAAGAACTTTTCGAACCCCCGCTGCACCACGGTTTCGTTCTTGTCGACAAAGAGCCCGCGGGCGTTGATCGTGCGTGTGTTCCAACGTCCTTCGAGGAACGCCTCTCGAGTGAAATTGCAGGCGAATACGTCGCTCTCGCCGCGCACCGGCGTGACCCGGACGTACGGGTCGGCGATCATGCGTTTAAGCAGGTTGCCGTTCGGGTCTTCGGGATTGAGCGGGCGGAACATCACGTGATGGAACCGCTTCCACGACGAGCGGATGTACTCCTCCGGCACATGGTCGGCACGCGGCCGGGCCTCGTTGCGGCGCAGCAGCTCGTCCAGGGTCACGTCGAAATCCTCCGTCCGCCAGATTGCCCCGTGCCGTGTGGCGAGCCGCGCCAGCTCATTCGCATACTCCGGGTTCGCATGCTGCGCGTCGGCGACCACATCCCAGCCGGCGTCGAGCGAGATCACGCAATGCGGCCACGTGTTGGCGGGGTCGGACACCCAGTTCTGCGCCCATGTCGACTTACCGGAGCCCGGCAGTCCGCGCAGAATTGACGTTGAGCGATTCCGGCCGTGCACCCGCGGGAGACAGCTGATGCGTGTGACCGTACAGCAGCTTGCGTCCGTCGAACGGCAGCGCCTGATCGTGGAATCGGACCGCGTCATCGGGCCATCCGTACGCGAGGTCTTCGCGATATGGGAAGTGCGACAGGTTGACCGTTCCAAGTCCTTCCAGTTCAACGGTGCCGTTCGGTTCGATGCTCTCGAACAGGTTCAGCGCCGGCTTGTTGTCCATCCACCAGTCATCATGGTTGTGCCGATGACCGCGTGCAGATGACGGCAACGCAGCTGCCGCAGGCAATCCTTATGGGCATATAAACACCACCCTCAGTCTCGCTACGCTCGACAGCTCCCGCCAGCGGGAGCGGGTTCTATACGAAAAGCCCCGCCGGGCTCGATCGAGCCGATGGGCGGGGCTTCACGTAGAACTGGACTGCGCTCAGCAGACCTTCCACATCCAGTTGTGCGGGTCTTCGACCTCGCCGAGCTGGATGCCGAGCAGCTGGTCGCGCAGGTCGATCGTGAGCTTGCCGGATTCGCCGTTGGCCACGGTCACGTCGAACTCCTTGGACTTGAAGCGGCCGATCGGGGTGATGATGGCGGCGGTACCGCAGGCGAACACCTCGGTGACCTCGCCGGACTTGATGTCGTCGAGCAGGTCGGTGAGCTTGATCATCGTCTCGACCACGTCGATGCCGCGATCCTGCATGAGCTGGATCAGGGAGCGGCGGGTCACGCCCGGCAGGATGTTGCCGGTCAGGGACGGGGTCTCCACGTGGCCGTCCTTGTGCACGACCATCATGTTCATGCCACCGAGCTCCTCAAGGTAGGTCTTGGTGGCGGCGTCCACGAAGCACACCTGCTCGC
>UMIC01008408.1_pt1 | contig 11325 bp, 8 predicted proteins | sample 1965681 | NCBI WGS metagenome assembly UMIC01 (sample SAMEA4836114, study PRJEB28245) | human gut metagenome | biome: gut microbiome; material: fecal sample | place: Denmark | collected 2008
TTGCCGGAACGTCTTTCCAATGGAATCTGTTCTCTGAATCAGGGAGAGGACAGACTGGCGTTGAGCTGCCTGATGGACATTAACGAAAAGGGTAAGGTAGTTTCCCATCAGATCGCGGAAACAGTGATTAACGTAAATGAGAGAATGTGCTATACTGATGTAAAGAATATTCTTGAGGACACAGACGAAGAAGCAAAGAAACGGTATGAGGCACTTATCCCGATGTTCTTTATGATGAAAGAACTGTCCGGAATCTTACGAAACAGCCGTCATCACAGGGGTTCCATTGACTTTGATTTTCCGGAGAGCAAGATTATTCTTAATGCAGCAGGAAAAGCAATCGATGTTAAGCCATATGAAGCAAATGTGGCAACCAAAATCATTGAAGATTTCATGCTGATGGCAAATGAGACTGTGGCACAGGAATACTGCACAGAAGAGATTCCGTTTGTATACAGAACCCATGATAATCCGGATCCGGAGAAAGTGGAGAGTCTTCTGACATTACTTCACAATCAGGGTGTGAAGATTCAGAAAGCAAAAGAAGAGATCACTCCAAAAGAAATTCAGCAAATCATCGAAAGTATCGAAGGGCTTCCGAATGAAGCAATGATCAGCCGTCTGGTGCTGCGTTCCATGAAACAGGCGAAATATACAACAGAATGCAGCGGTCACTTTGGACTGGCAGCAAAATATTACTGCCATTTTACATCTCCGATCAGAAGATACCCTGATTTGCAGATCCACAGGATCATTAAGGATAACTTACGAGGCAGACTGATGCGTGAAGGCAGAACCGAACACTATGCTGAAATCCTTGATGAAGTTGCGAGACAGTCCAGTGTATGTGAACGCCGTGCAGATGAGGCAGAACGTGAATCAGACAAGCTGAAGAAAGCAGAATATATGTCCTACCATCTGGGAGAGGAATTCGAGGGAATTATCTCAGGCGTTACCGGATGGGGGCTTTACGTAGAACTCCCAAATACAGTAGAAGGTCTGGTACATGTCAACACTCTGCGGGATGACTACTATATCTTCGACCAGGAAACCTACGAACTCCGCGGAGAGATGACAAAGAAAGTCTACAAATTGGGAGATAAAGTCTGTGTCCGTGTGGCAGATGCAGATAAAATGCTCAAAACAGTAGATTTTGAGCTGGTTGCTGATATCTGGAATGATGAAGAAGAGAATTAAATAAAAATGGCTTGGAGGATATTATGGCAAAGAAAAAAGGAATGAAGCTGATTGCCAATAATAAAAAGGCATTTCATGATTATTTTATAGAAGATACTTATGAAGCCGGTATTGCCCTTGCAGGAACAGAAGTAAAATCCCTGCGTATGGGCAAATGCAGCATCAAGGAATCCTTTATCCGTGTAGAGAACGGAGAGGTTTACATCTACGGAATGCATATCAGCCCTTATGAAAAAGGCAATATTTTCAACAAAGACCCGTTGAGAATCCGTAAGCTTCTGCTTCACAGATATGAGATCAATAAGATTGAAGCAAAGCTCAAAGAAAAAGGGTTAACTTTAGTACCTCTGAAAGTTTATTTCAAAGACAGTCTGGTAAAAGTGGAAATTGGAATGGCTCGAGGCAAGAAACTTTATGACAAGAGACAGGATATCGCAAAGAAAGACCAGAGAAGAGAAGCAGAGCGTGAATTTAAGGTTAAGAATCTATATTGATAATATTACTAAATCCTTTGGCTCAAAATTGTGAAATGTTATGAAAAAATTAATGGATATTGCAAAAATATTCGAAAATTCTTATAATCTATCATATAGATAAAAAAATAACAATTCATTTTCAGGCAGATGAGCTGAAAGGAGTGGTGCCCTATGAAAACAATCACGATCAGCAGACAGTATGGAAGCGGTGGAAGATATATTGCAGCTTTGCTTTCAGAAAAAATGGGAGTTCCCTGTTACGACAGTAAATTTTTGCCGAAGGAAGCAGAGAGGCATGGAATCAGTCAGGAAATCATCAATGAATTTAAAGGCAAGACCAGTCTTCTTTATGCAATCGGAGTAATGATGTCAGAAGAATCGCAGGATAAAAAACGCCTGACGATTCCGGAGAAGATGTTTCATGCGCAGAAAGAGACAGTGAAGCGCCTGGCACAGGAAGGTCCATGCATTTTTGTGGGAAGATGTGCAGACCAGATTCTGAAGGATGATAATCAGCTGCTTCGCGTGTATATTTATGCATCTGATATGGAAGACCGTATTAAACGGATTAAGAAAAATAAGCATATTTCTCAGGAGGAAGCACTTGACAGGATTGCATATAAAGACCGTCAGAGAAGAGATTATTATAACTTTTATACAGGACATGAATGGGGAAAAATGGAAAATTATGATATCTGCCTGAATACTTCGGTTTTATCAGAGGAAGAATGCGTGGAACTTCTGATGAAGCTGGCAGAATAGAAATATATTAAATATGACCACAAAGAGATGAGAAAGGACTGCCAGAGCAACATGGTAGTCCTTTCGTTACTGTTCACTGGTAATATTCCGCGAGGTGTTTTTTGCGAGTGAAAGTCACAGTAACATCCTTTCTGGTGAGTATCCGCTGATTACAGTGAGCGTTTCCTTTTGTGCAATAATATGAAGTAGGAAAAATGTGATTTTTTCATAAGAATGCGTCCGCAGGCAGAGATTTTAAAAATCTGAAAGTCTTAAAATTGTATGAAATCGGCAGAGGCTTAGTTGACAAGTTTTCGATACTCTGCAATAATAGGGAATTGAAAAAATGACATTGTTAAAAAGAAAAAAGATATTCCATATAGCAGGAGGGAATATATTATGAAGAAACGTTATTTAATACTGGCAGGTCTGTTGGTAATGACAGTGGCAGCTGCCGGATGTGGTAAGAAAAAGACAACAGAGACAGCACCTGTAGAGGTAACAGCTACCCCGACTCCTGAAGTAACCAAGGCAGTCGATATGGTGGATATGCAGCAGACAGCAGATGAAGACATAAAGAATGTAATGGGGGAGAAAACTTCCACAGCATCTAAGATTGTGTTTGTAAATAATACAGGGGATGACATCCAGTCACTCTATATCCGGACTCATGTGGATGAAGACAGTGAGGATTATGATGCAGACGAGGATGGAGGATGGGGAGATGATCTCATCAATGGAATGTTTACCCTGACAGATAAGGACAAGGCACTATATTATATGCAGACTGCAAATACACAGACTGCAAATACACAGACATCAGATACACAGACAACATCCAACAAGAGTACAGCTTCCTATGATATCCGTATTGCATATACTGATGAGGACACGAATGAATGCTTTTTCCGCGATATTCCGCTTGGAACAATTTCGCAGATTACGTTATGTATGGATGGCACAGATGATGATGCGATCCCATATGCAAAATATCTGACAGGTACATCAACAAAAGAAGTATCCACGCTTGATGCGGTAAAGGAACGTCTTGGAATTACAGATGACAGTGAGTCTGAATCAGATTCCACAGACGACAGTGATAAGAATTCTGCAGATGATTCTGATTCCACAGATAGTAACAACAGTTCTGATCAGAATAATAACAGTGGCAATGGAACCGGGGATAGTTCAGATGATTCGGGCAATGGGGGAAACTCAGACGATCCGGGTACTAATGATGATCCGGGCAGTAACGATGATCCGGGAAATGGCGGCGATATGATTTCCACAGCAGAACAGTATATCGGTCAGTCTCTGGATGCACTGGAAGGCGCATGCGGTTCTCCACAGGGCAGCAGCTATGAGGATGATCCTGAGACAGGTAAAACAGGATTCCATTATTACAGCAATTTCACAGTTTCTACAACAGTTGATGAAAATGGTAATGAAATTGTTGCCGGAATATGGTAGAATAGAACTACGAATGTAACAGAGGAGGTATTCCGATCCTCTGTTACCTGCGATAAAATTAATTTCAGGAGACAGTTACTATGAAACGTGTATTATTAAAATTAAGCGGTGAAGCCCTTGCCGGTGAGAAGAAGACCGGATTTGACGAGGCGACTGTTATTGAAGTTGCAAAGCAGATCAGGACAATTGCTGAGGAAGGACTGGAAATCGGCATCGTGATCGGCGGAGGTAATTTCTGGAGAGGACGCACCAGTGAGACTATCGACAGGAATAAGGCTGATCAGATTGGTATGCTTGCAACAGTTATGAACTGTATTTATGTATCTGATATCTGCAGATACCTTGGATTAAAGACAGAAATCTTTACACCATTTGTATGCGGTGCATTTACAAGCCTTTACTCTAAGGATGCAGTGGAAGCAAGCTTTGCACAGGGCAAGATCGTATTCTTTGCAGGCGGTACAGGACATCCTTACTTCTCCACAGATACAGCCACTGTACTTCGCGCAGTAGAAATCGAAGCAGAAGCAATCCTTCTTGCAAAAGCTGTTGACGGAATTTATGACAGTGATCCGAAGACAAACCCGAATGCAGTAAAATATGATGAAATTTCCATTGAAGAAGTAGTTGCAAAGAAACTGGCAGCTATGGATCTGACAGCATCGATCATGTGTATGGAACAGAAGATGCCGATGCTGGTATTTGCACTGGATGAAAAAGACAGCATCATCAATGCAGTACATGGCAAATTTGTCGGAACTAAGGTTACTGTATAAGTAAGGCTTATAAGTCAGTTTACAGAGAAAGTGTAATATAAAAACTATAAAAAGAGGGAGACGAACCTAATGGATGAGAGAATTCAGAAATATGAAGAGAAGATGAAAAAGACACTGGCAAGCCTTGAGAGCGAACTGGTTACAATTCGTGCAGGACGTGCGAACCCGCATATCCTTGACAAACTCGCCGTAGATTATTACGGAGCTCCGACACCTCTTCAGCAGGTGGCAAATATCACTGTCCCGGAAGCTCGTATGATCCAGATCCAGCCATGGGAAAGCAGCCTGATCAAAGGAATTGAGAAAGCAATCCTTACCTCTGACCTTGGATTAAATCCAAGCAACGATGGTAAAGTAATCCGCCTTGTATTCCCGGAACTTACAGAGGAACGCCGTAAGGAACTGGTTAAAGATGTCAAGAAAAAAGGCGAAGCAGCCAAAGTAGCAGTCCGCAACATTCGTCGTGATGCAAATGATGCATTTAAGAAACTTGCAAAACAGGATGTATCTGAGGATGAGATCAAAGAACTTGAGGAGAAAATCCAGAAGAGCACAGATAAATATATCAAAGAAGTTGATGCGGCAGTGGATGCAAAGAGCAAAGAAATCATGACCGTATAAGGGAAACGAAAAGGAGAGCTCCATGAATGCGGGCTCTCTTTTTATCTGAATGAGATAATGGACCGGAAACTGCGGTTCATTATGATGAGACAGTAAGGTTAAAGGAATAACAGGATAAGAAAAGGAAACAAGAGTATGAATGTACCAAATCATATTGCCATTATTCTGGATGGTAATGGACGCTGGGCGAAGGCAAAGGGAATGCCCAGAAGCTACGGACATGTGAAGGGCTGTGCAAATCTGGAAACAGTCTGTGACTATATGAAGGAGCTGGGAGTTAAATATGTGACTGTATATGCTTTTTCCACAGAGAACTGGAAACGTTCCAAAGATGAGGTGGACGGTCTGATGAAACTGTTCCGAAGTTATCTGAAAAAATGTATTAAACTGGCAGATAAGAACAAAATGCGTGTCCGGGTGATCGGAGAGGTTTCGGCATTTGATCAGGATATTCAGGAAAGTATTGCACGTCTGGAACAATATTCTCAGAAATATGATGAAATCTATTTCCAGATTGCATTAAACTACGGCAGCAGAGATGAGATCATAAGAGGTATCCGCAAACTTGCTCAGGATGCTGCAGATGGAAAAGTAAAGCCGGAAGAAATTGATGAGCATGTTTTTGACAATTACCTGGATACGGCAGGAATCCCTGATCCGGATCTGATGATCCGCACAAGCGGTGAATTGAGACTTTCCAATTTTCTGTTATGGCAGATGGCTTATACAGAATTTTATTTCACAGATGTGGCATGGCCGGATTTTAATAAAGCAGAGTTGATTAAGGCTATTGAGAAATATAATCAGAGAGACAGAAGATACGGCGGAGTTAAGGAGGAGTAAAGAATGTTTAAGACAAGACTCTTAAGCGGAATCCTGCTTGTGATTATTGCGCTTGCTACTATCATCAGCGGTGATTATGTGCTGTTTTTCACACTTCTTGCGGTTTCTCTCATTGGAATGAGAGAATTGTACAGAGCAATGAAGGTGCAGGATGAGAAGATAAATCTGCTGGCAGCAGCAGGCTATTTAGGCGCAGTATTATATTATCTGGCAGTACTGCTTGATTTTGAGAGGTATGGAGTGCTGGCAATCATTTTCGGACTTGTGCTGCTCATGTTTGTATACGTGTTCACTTATCCAACCTATGAGGCAGGGCAGGTAATGCCTGCACTGTTTGGTATTGTGTATGTGGCAGTTATGCTGTCGTTTATTTATCTTACCAGAGAGCTTCCCGGTGGAAAGTTCCACGTATGGCTGATCTTTCTGTGCTCATGGGGATGTGATACCTGCGCATATTGTGTGGGAATGCTGATCGGTAAACATAAAATGGCACCTGTCCTCAGCCCTAAGAAATCTGTGGAGGGAGCTGTGGGTGGTGTGGCAGGAGCTGCACTTCTTGGTGTGATCTATGCAGCAGCCACTCAGGGACCGATGCTGGAATATGCTGTGATCTGTGCAATCGGAGCGCTGATCTCCATGGTAGGCGATCTGGCTGCATCTGCGATCAAGAGAAATCAGGGGATTAAAGATTATGGAAAATTAATTCCGGGACATGGAGGAATCCTTGACAGATTCGACAGTGTGATCTTCACAGCACCGGTTATTTATTTCCTTTCTCTTGTGATGATTGAGATCTAGAGCGTGTCTGAAAAATCATTCCCGCAATCTGCACGCCCCACTTTGCGGGATATTTCACCCGAATTCAGTTGCCGTAGCCCGCTACGGCGCCCTCATCCGGGCAAAATATCCCACAAATTGTGACGCACATCTTGCAGAAAGCCTTTTTCAGACGCGCTCTAACGGAGCATATATTCTTCTGATATACATGTTTACAGTATTTTCTGATATGAGAACTGTCAGGTCAGAAGTAATTTTATAAAATTGTTGTATAAGTATTGAAATGAGGTACAAGATGAAAAAAGTAGCAGTCTTAGGTTCTACAGGTTCGATCGGAACACAGACACTGGATGTGGTACGTGCAAATGATGACCTGGAAGTAGTTGGTCTTGCAGCAGGCAGCAATGTAGAAATGCTGGAGAAGCAGATACGTGAATTTCATCCCAGACTTGTTGCAGTCTGGAAAGAAGAGGCAGCCAGAGATCTGGCAGTACGTGTGCAGGATCTGGATGTAAAAATCGTAAGCCAGATGGGTGGTCTTATCGAACTTGCCAGAATGGAAGAATCAGACATTCTGGTGACCGCTATCGTAGGAATGATAGGAATCAGACCAACTATGGAAGCAATCCTTGCAGGTAAGGATATTGCTCTGGCAAATAAGGAAACACTGGTAACAGCCGGACATCTGATCATGCCGTTGGCAAAGCAGTTCGGTGTGCAGATCCTGCCTGTAGACAGCGAGCACAGTGCTATTTTCCAGGCACTTCATGGAGAGAAAAGAGAGCAGATACATAAACTGCTCATCACTGCATCCGGCGGTCCTTTCCGCGGAAAGAAAACAGCAGATCTGGAGAAGGTGACTCTGGAGGATACGCTGAAGCATCCGAACTGGGTAATGGGACAGAAGATTACAGTGGATTCTGCAACTCTGGTAAATAAAGGTCTGGAAGTTATGGAAGCCAGATGGCTTTTTGATGTAGATCTGGATCATATTCAGGTTGTGGTTCAGCCGCAGAGTATTATCCACTCTATGGTGGAATTCGAGGACGGTGCAGTGATGGCACAGCTTGGAACACCGGATATGAGACTTCCGATACAGTATGCATTATGCTACCCGGACAGAAGATTTTTAAAAGGCGACAGACTGGATTTTCATATGTTGAAGCAGATCACCTTTGAGGAGCCGGACAGGAAAACTTTTAAAGGTCTTCCAATGGCGGTGGAAGCGGCAAGGGCAGGCGGCAGTATGCCAACCGTTTTTAATGCTGCAAATGAGCTGGCAGTCCGCAAATTCCTTCAGAAAAAAATCAGCTTTCTGGATATTTACGAGATTATCGGGCAGTCTATGAGCAGACATACAGCAGTAAAGGATCCGGACCTGGATCAGATTCTGGAGATTGAGAAAGAAACTTATCGTTGGATTGAAAGCAGGTGGTAGATTGAAAATTATTATTGCAATTGTCATATTCAGTGCAATCATTCTCTTTCATGAGCTGGGACATTTTCTTTTTGCAAAGCTGAATAAGATCGTGGTCACAGAATTCTCTTTGGGAATGGGACCAAGACTTTACAGTTTTGAGAAAGGAGATACCAGATATTCACTGAAACTTCTTCCTATCGGTGGCTCCTGTGCCATGCTGGGGGAGGATACGGACATAGAGAATGAACCGGGAACTTTTAACAGTGCGTCTGTGTGGGGCAGGATTTCTGTAGTTGCCGCAGGACCGGTATTTAACTTTATCATGGCATTTGTATTGTCTGTGATCATTGTAGGTGCTGTAGGATATGAACCATCCAGAGTTCTTTCCGTAAAGGAAGGTTCTGCGGCTGAGGCGGCAGGACTGAAAGAGGGAGATATTATTACCGGTTATCAGGGATATCACATTGATCTGGGAAAAGATCTCTATGTATATTCCTATCTGAACCAGCTGAAAGAGGGAGATACCATTAACCTGACTGTTAAGCGTGATGGAAAGAAGATGGACATTTCCTATAAGTCGGATACAAATGTGAGATACCTTCTGGGCTGCAATTTCAACGGGGATGATACTTCTGCCATGACAGTGGAATCTGTAATGGATGGAATGCCGTTGCAGGAAGCAGGGATTCAGCAGGGAGATGTGATCACATCCATTAATGGAGTGAAGATTACAAATGCAGCAGATTACCAGAAATATATTCAGGAGAATCCGCTGACAGAAAAGTCTGTAAAGATTACCTATTCCAGGGACGGACAGGAATATGATATTACGGTTACACCAAAAGAATACCGTACGGCAGAATCAGGATTTACCTACAATATGTATTCTGAAAAAGCAAAAGGGCTGAATGTAGTCAAATATGGTGCCGTAGAAGTAAAATATATGGTACGTACAACGATTCTCAGCCTGAAAGAGCTGGTCAGCGGAAAGCTTGGAATGAAAGATCTGAGTGGTCCGGTCGGAATTGTGGATGCAATCGGAACTACGTATGAGGAAAGCAAAAGCGAAGGAACCATGATCCTGTGGATGAATATGCTTAATCTGGCAGTTCTGCTCTCTGCAAACCTTGGAGTTATGAACCTCCTTCCGTTTCCGGCACTGGACGGTGGACGGCTGGTATTCCTTGTCATAGAGGCAATCCGCAGAAAACCGATTAACAGACAGGTGGAGGGCGGCATCCATTTCGCAGGGCTGATGCTGTTGATGGCGCTGATGGTATTTGTTATGTATAACGATATTGTTAAGCTGATCTGATCATCTGGCATACCAGTGTGGGTTTGAAAAAATCTCCCATAAAATGTGACGCATATCTTGCGTAAAGTTTAAACACACTTTAGAACCAATGTAATGTATATGATTAAAAAGACAGATATCTTGAAAGAAAATAGAGAGTCTGTCTTTTTTTGACGAAAATTTGACGATTTATCTGGATTTTCACAGTTCGATTTGATATATTAAAATTGTCCTGAAGGTTTAAGCGACAGATATATGTATTACACAAATCTGTTACAGAGGATTAACAGTGAAAGTATTTTGACCGCAGTTTCGGGAAAGTGTGTGTATAATGTAACCCAACAAAAGACAAACAGAAAAATGTGGGGTGAAAGGAGATGTTTATGAGAAAGAAAAATGAAATCACGGAGTATGTAGCTGCTGCTCTTATATTTGTGTGTGCGGTAGCAGTAAGTCTGGGCATATTTCTGGTATGCACGCAGAATTCTATTGAGCGTAACTCGCAGAAAGTAATTAAGACGAATGTTTCCAGACAGAGTGAACATATTAAAGCAATTTTGGATATTCATTATGGATATCTGAGGGGTATAGCAAAAGAGATTGGAAAATCCGAAGAACTTGTGTCGGATGAAAATATGGAAATGTTAATATCACTTGAAGAGGAAACTGCTTTAGAGCGTACAGCACTGATTGAAGCAGATGGTACGGCTCATTATGATAACGGAGCAGAGAAGAATGTATCTTCGAGGAGATATTTTAAGGAAGGAATGGAGGGAAAAGAAACACTAAGCAATCCACTGGAGAGCAGCGTAGATAAAGAAACCCGTGTAATTCTGGGCGTACCGGTCTGGAAAAACGGAAAAGTGATAGGAGTTCTGGGTGGTTCTTATAACGTAACTGCATTAAGCCGTATGCTGTTTAACGATTTCTTTGAAGATGTAGGATATACACTGATTACTACCAGTGATGGTGAGATTATTGCGTATGATGGTGATTTTGCCTATCATGAGATTGAATATGGCGATAACTTCTTTGGATTTTATGATGATCAGACACTTATTTTTGATTCGTCCCTGACAGAAGTGAAAAAAGATTTTACAGTGGGTGCCGATGGACTGGTGAAAATAAGAATTGGAAATGATTATAATTCAGACCGTTATCTGGCCTATACAGATATGGGATTGAATGACTGGATGATTTGTTATGTTATCCCTGTTTCTGAAGCGCAGAAATCTTATAACTTTGTACGAAGATATGAACTGATTTTTACAATCGGGTTTTGTGTTATGGTAAGCATGTTGTTCCTTTGGGGATTTGTTAAGAACAGATCAAAGGATAAACAGCTTATTCAGGCAGCCGAGACAGATGCACTGACCAGCGCGTACAATAAGAGAAGTACAGAAGAACGGATCCATAATGTTCTGCAGGAACACCCGCAGGAACCGGGAACTTTTGTGATCATGGATGTGGATCATTTTAAGGAAGTAAATGATATATATGGACACATTACAGGGGACAAAGTCCTGCACAAATTTGGTGAAGTGCTTCATGAACATTTTCGTGAAGGAGACATTGTCGGCAGGATTGGTGGTGATGAATTTGTAGTATATATGAGGAAAACGGACAGCAGAGAAGTTGCTGTTTCCAGAATCGAAAGTCTGATAAAAAAGGTTGAAGAATTATCGTTTACGGAAATGAATGGAAAGAATA
>UMIC01018288.1_pt1 | contig 11259 bp, 14 predicted proteins | sample 1965681 | NCBI WGS metagenome assembly UMIC01 (sample SAMEA4836114, study PRJEB28245) | human gut metagenome | biome: gut microbiome; material: fecal sample | place: Denmark | collected 2008
ATAAAAATCTTAGATTTTTGTCTTGACAACTGAGCCACTATAGGATGAGGATAAAAAACACTGGCGCAAACAGCACCATACCGCACAACGGGTGTTTGAACGCCTCCGTGAGGAACACGGCTATACTGGCAGTTATAGCGTTGTACAGCGATACCTGAAAAAATGCCGAACAACCCAGGTTGAGAAGGCAAACCTGGAACTGGTCTGGGATCCGGGGCCCGCACAGGTTGACTTCGGTGAGGCTGATTTTTATGAGGCAGGAAAGCTTTGCCGGAAGAAATACCTGACGATATCTTTTCCTTACAGCAATGATGGCTATTCCCAGGTATTCGGTGGCGAGACGGCGGAATGCGTCTGCCAGGGTCTTCAAGATATCTTTGAATTTATAGGTGGGGTACCGCCATTGTTGATCTTTGATAATGCCACCGGAGTTGGACGCCGCATCGGGGATGCCATCCATGAAACGGAACTTTTTTCCAGGTTCCGCGCCCACTATCATTTCCGGGTAAGGTTCTGTAATCCTTATTCAGGATGGGAAAAAGGGAATGTAGAGCGAAAAGTGGATGTTAACCGTTCTAATCTGTTTGTACCCGTGCCGCACTTTACAGAGGTCGAAAGCTATAACCAGAGGCTTCTCATACGGCATGAGAAAAAGGCCGAAGAGCTTCATTATAAAAAGCAGGTGCCCATCGATTTGAGGAAGACCGCAAAGCACTTCTGATGCTGCCACCAAAGAAGTTTCATGTCTGCCGCTATGAATGGCTGAAAGCGGACGGCTACGGAAAAATCTGTATGGACGGGAAACACTTTTACTCTACTTTACCTGAAAATGCCCATCAGAAGGTACTTGTCGGCATCCGGGCACATGCCGTGGATATCCTTACCGAAGGCGGGCAGGTCGTCGTGACCCACCGCCGGGCTTTTGGAGAAGGTCGGACGGACATCAGTGATTACAGCACCACGCTGGCTGTTTTGATGAAAAATGCCGGGGCATGGGAGAACAGCGGACTGCGCCGGGAAACACCGGATGCCCTTCGGGCCTATACGGATGCACAGCCGAAGGAAAAACTCAAAGACTGCCTGCGCATCATGAATGAACTTACCAGCCAGTATGGTTTTCCGGCGGCAGCCGGGGCAATGGAAATGGCCTGTGCCAGAGGCAATATAAACATCTGTGATGCAGCGGTGCTCGCTGCACGCATCACCGGTTATGGCATATACACCCCGTCAGAAAGGGGACCTGCACTGTCCGCCTATGATGAAGCATTTCTGCCGGAAGGAGGGAACGCATCATGATGACACCAAAAATGAAAGAAGACTTCTGTGGAGAGATTCTTGCAGCAAGCAGGCAGCTGTTTCTTTCCAGCCGGATATCGGAGGTGTGTCTGGAGAGGGGCACTCAGAAACAGTTGGAATTCGTCATGGAGCTTCTGAACGAGGAACTTACCCTGCGTAATGAGAATCGCCGAAAGCGTCTGATCAAACGAGCCGTATTCCCAACATACAAATCATTTGAGGGCTACAGCTATCAGAACGTCAAGTTTCCTCCTGCATTCTGCAGGGAGGAACTGGAATCCCTTGTATTTGTCCCGGATAAGAAAAATCTGGTACTCTACGGGCCGGTAGGGGTTGGCAAGACACATATGGCGGTTGCAACTGGCGTGAAAGCCTGCAATCTTGGATATAAGACTAAGTTCTACACTGTGACGGAACTGGTATTGAAACTGGCCGAGGCAAGGAAAAACGGCACACTGGAGAGGCTCCTGCGGGATCTGCGCAGCCTGGATCTGCTCATACTGGATGAATGGGGCTATGTGCCGGTGGACAAAGATGGATCCCAGCTGCTGTTCCGCGTCATATCCGACAGCTATGAAAGCAAGAGCCTGATACTGACCACAAATCTGGAGTTTTCAAAGTGGGGAGGAATCTTCACGGATGACCAGATGGCTGCAGCAATGATAGACCGGCTTGTCCATCACGGACACCTTGTAATCTTCGATGGAAAGAGTTACCGTATGGAGCATGCGCTCATGCGCAGAGATGCATAATGCTGCCCGCCAAAAGCAGGGAAAATCCCTTGCTGAAAAAAGGGAATTTAAACGCTTTTTTCAGGGAAAAGTGCCTGACAAAAAACAAACTCCAGTAAGAAGCCCAGCAGTCATGCATGGCAATACCGTGAAACAATGGCAGTACACCGCACTGCTCCATACCAAGATATCCCCGTTTTGGACTGATATCAAGGTACGTGAATTCACAGTTCGATGCATCATGAACCCACCATAGTTTTTTATCAACACGGGTTCCGGTCTCATCGAAATGACAAAGACCTGAACCGGAAACTTTTTGCTTTATCCGGTTTGCTGTTTCGGATACTGCGTCAGCACAACGTTTTACCATGTTGCTTATCGTTCCGGTGGCAAGTGGGATATTGAATACGCCAGAGAGAATCTCATGTGTTCTTTTTACACTAACTGCTCCGACTGTATTTAAAGCAACAGATAGCGCCTGCAGGTTCTCACCATACTGCACGGTTGCTTTAACATCGTTAGGAAAGCTCCCTTTTCTGGTATCTCCGTGAAGCATACAGATTGGAATCTCGAGAAGCTGATGTTCCACGACATTAACAGTGACAACCGCATCAATGACATGTCGTTTTTCTGCAACACAGGCAGTTCCTTTGCACATTTTGTAATGAGGACAACCTTCGCAGGCAGATGGCATATGTTTCACAATCTCATTAGGGTCTGAAATGACAGACAGGTATGTTCCCTGATGTCCTTCCTGCCCGCCGATCTTTTTATCGGAAGGTTTACGCAGACTTTTAGGCGCAGGCTTTTTAAAGCCATCACTTGAAGGCGGCTTGGAACTGTTTTTAGAATTCTTGTTAAGCTGTTCTTTCAGTTCCTGAATGGTCTGATTGAGCTGGGCGATAAGAGCAGTCTGCGCATCAAATGATTGCTGCAGGGAATTTAGAGATGCATTCAAGGTATTAACCTGCATTAGCAGGTGTTCAATCATTTCATCCTTCGTCAATGAGACCACCTTCTTTCACTAAAATCTGATAACTCTATTTTAGCGTAAAGTCAGGAAAAAAGCGAATTATGTGGAATTGCTCATTGGGCAAAATGACTGTGGATAAAGCTGTTTTTTCAATGTGCGAGTGTTACTAAATCTATTCAAAATCCGATAAAAGTCGGGTTTGAAACATAATAATGATGGATAAAAACCAGTAATCCACAATGTTAGAAATAAACGACGAATCATTGGTTGGTTATCCACCTGTAAGCGGTGATTTGAGTAAAAACAGTTTTTTTAATTTCTCTGTTTTTCACAAATACAAACGGACTCTATTCGGGGTTCTGAATAGTTACTTTTATTTTTAAATAAACACTTTTTCTATTACACCCTGTTCCATATCATTAATACTATAGATGTGTTCCATCACATCAAAAGTTTCACGCAGATTTCCTCTGGCACTTTTCCAACCAATACCATCTGTAAACCATACAAATTCAAATCCATCTACTGTATCTGCTTCTTGCGACAACATCTTATAGCTACGAGCAGTTTCATTTAATTTAGACCCACCGCCTGAATAGAAGTTTGTTTCTATTGCATAGATTTTATTTTCTGTCTTAATGACAAAATCAAATCTCTTCGCAGCCTTACCTTGATTAGAAATTGCAGATAAATCAATGTCCCACTTTTCTTCAATGTCTTTAAGATACATTTCCTTAAAGTAATTAAGATTTTTTTCAAATCCTGCTGCCTGTATGTACTTTTCTACCAAGTCTTCCATCTGATGTCCACCACGATTTTTACGACCATTAGAATCTAATCCGGTTTCAATACCCATAGCATAATCCACAATATTGTTTATCAGGTGATTTGCAATCATATCAAACAAGCCTGTCTTACGCATAAATACCTTATATTGCTCTACACTATAATTCATCTTTTTGAAATTATATAAGAATGCACCATCTTCATCCTGTGCATAGATTTCATAACCTCGCACTGCAAGAAGTAACGGAACACATTGCAATGTTTCCGGATACTTTAATACTATTTTTTCAAAATCTTTCTCAATAGTCTTTGATCCGATCAATGAATTCAAAATATTCAATTCTACCTTGATTTCTTCCACATTTCTTACAACCTTCTCAAAATCAATATAATAATCATAACTTGATATGCTTGGTCTAAATTTACTTAACCATTCATCAAAATCTCTCATTTCTTATGACTCCTTTATTACAATCTCAATCCTATCCTCAAAATACTTCCATATTGCTTTGCATGGATTATACGAACCATCATCTGCAAGTAATCCTGATTCTTTATACAAATCTGTAACTCCTGCAAGATATGCCCTATTCTTAGCAATAGTCAGTTCTTTTTCAGAAAGACCATTAAACACAACCCTTACCTTCTGTGTATCCTCAGATAACATATTAGTAATCGCCTTAGGCAATCGTAGTATTCTTGCTCGAATATCATTTGCCGATATCTGCTTGTCAACTATCAGTTTCACATCTCCCGACACAGTGGTATCACTCTTTCCCTGTGGTAAGTCATCTGATGAATCTTTTAATGCATCCATTGCATCCTTGCTAAATACTGGTGTAAAAATAAATCCAATTTCATTGTCAATACAACTTTCAACTAATGCTTTACCATCAATTAAAATAATAGGACGAGATGGATCTGTGTTCACAAATTCTTGTGTTTTCTTGGAGTAACCAGCAGTTGTAACAAAAATCCCTTTACTTCCAGATGGCATAACACCTCTTAATGCCCTCACTTTTTCAATAGGTATTGAAGTTCCCGGTTTATTTCGTTTAGCTTGAACATAATACTCAACAGAGTCTGCACCAGCCAAACCACCTACTCCGTAACGAATAGCTTCCAAATCAATACCACCATCCGACGAACGCTGAGTTACAATCACTTCATCAAGTCCTATCTTTTCAAGATATACTTTTAGAAATTCTTCAAAAACATATCCATTTTCAAAATACCCATAAAATTGTTCAAGAAACTCATTCATTTTTTCTTCAGAAATTTCAATATTCTTTCTCATTTGCTATTGCTTTCTCCAATCTTCTTTGCGTAATTTGCAAATATTCCTCTACATTGTCTATACCAATAAACTTTCTATTATGTTTTAACGCAACTGAGCCCGTTGTACCTGAACCACAAAAAGGATCTAATACAACTTGTCCTTCTTCTGTTGAAGCCAGTATAATTCGCTCCAACAAATATTCTGGTTTTTGAGTTGGATGTTTTCCTTCAGATTTTTCGCTCGGCTTTGTTAGACTTCCTACCCAAACATCCTTCATTTGTTTGCCACCATTCATTTCTTTCATTTTTGAATAATCAAAAAAATGCCGACACTTTTTCTCATCCTTCCGAGCCCATAATATGGTTTCGGTAGAATGAGTAAAGCATCGACACGCTAAATTTGGCGGTGGATTTGTTTTTTGCCAAGTAATGTTATTGATAATTTTAAAACCTTCCTGTTCTAATGCCATACCTATGGAATAGATATTGTGCAATGTCCCTGAAACCCAAATTGTTCCGTTTGGTTTTAATACTCTCTTACATAATTTTATCCATCTTCTATTAAACTTGTGTTTCTCTTCGATGCTTTTCCCATTCTCAGATTTCAATTTATCCCAGGAACCCTTATTCACTGATACCATTTTCCCGCCCTGACACGTTATTCCATCATTGCTCAAAAAATATGGTGGATCAGCAAATATCATATCGACACTCTCTGGCTTTATTTTTCGTAAAATCTGAAACGAATCGCCCAATACAATTCCTGCATCGTTAGTTTCATAATAAAAAGGTACTGTCTTGGCAATTATTTTTCTCATCACACCAACTCCTACCTTAATAGTTACATATAATGACTTCTTCGCCAACTCGCTTAGAAGCATCTGCATTGATAAAGCGTTTTACACTAACCACATCTATTCTGTAACCTTTATTTCCATACAATTCATTAATGAATTCTGTATTATGATTTGTTAACATACAATAGCATCCTCTTGCTGTTAATTCATCAAATAAATTTGCAAGTCGCTTATGACTTTCGACATCAAACCCTTCCTTTGTATAAGATTCAAACGATGTAGGATTTAATGGAGCATATGGACTATCAATAAAAACGAAGTCTCCTTCTCCTGCATTCTCGCAGGCTTTTTCAAAGTCACCTTCCATAATATCTACACTTTTTAGATAATCTGAAATTGCCTTGATAGAACCTTCGTTTACCGATTTTCTTCTGCTATTATTGTATGGAACATTAAACAGTCCTTTTCCATTAACTCGATATAACCCGTTAAAGCAATGTTTATTTAAGAATACGAACAATGCTGCCATTTCTACATCGAATTCTTCTTTCATCATCTTATCGTTGTAATGTTCTCTCAATGAATAGAAGTATTCCTTTCCATCTTCCCACATTTCTTCATCTAAACGATTTATAAATTTTAGAAATTCAAAAGGTTCTGATTGTATGCGTTTATAAGTATTTATCAATGCTTTGTTGATATCATTTATAGTGGCATTCTCCGGTTGCAATTCAAATAGAACAGCTCCTCCACCTATAAATGGTTCATAATATCTGTTGTATTTTTCAGGCATTCTTTCTCTGATTTGTGTTAGCAACTGGCGTTTTCCACCAGCCCATTTAACAAACGGAGCCACGCTTGAATTTTTCATTTATTCTTCCTCATCTCTATAACTTTATAAGCTTGTCACAATGTCACTTTGTAAACATATCACTATATCATTATAGATTGAATCATCTAAAATAACAACTGGAACTTTCACTCAATGTGAATAAACTCTACGTTTCAAATATAAATATATATTCATGAGCCAGTATAGTATTTTCTCTATGCCATAATATTCACATATAGTGAAAGGAGTTTTCCCAATGCATTTCAATAATGATTCTGAACTTTATAAAGTAATTGGTCTTAACATAAAACGCTATAGAGAAAATGCAAAACTTACGCAGATGCAGTTAGCCGAACGCTCACAAATTAGCATCAGCTACCTTTCAAAAATAGAAGCCATTGGATGCGACAAGAGTCTTTCTATTTCTGTATTAAATCAAATTGCAAATGCTCTAAGTGTTGATATTACAGAATTTTTTAGGGAGGTATAAATTATGGCAAGAACACCTAACAGATTTGGCGGTGGTAGTCGTACCAACGAGTACGGACTATTTTTTGAACAAACAACTGACTTAAATGAAGCTCTTCGTGATGCTGGATTTGATATTATTAATAAATATGATGTTTACTATAATAACAAATTTATAGGGAGAAGTATCAATAAAAGAGCATTTTCCGATGTCTTTTTATCTGCAAATGGAATTAATTACTTAGATTACAATTCTAAACGCTGGGATCCTGATGAAGCTTTTATTAACGAGCTTACGCAAACCGTTTATATAATTGAAAAAAAATTCCAAAGTAGTAGTGGCTCTGTAGATGAAAAATTAGCTACATTTCCATTCAAAATATATGAATATCAAAAATTATTAGATCCAATTGGATATGACATTGTATACATATACCTGCTATCATCCGAATGGTTTGATTCTCCAAAATATCAGGATTATTACGACTATATGGATAAATTAAATTGCCCTCATTATTTTGACGTATTACCTTTATCTGCAATAGGTTTATAAAACCATAGCCATTAACACAAGTATTTTCTCGTGTTAATGGCTATTTTTATTGCCGTACTATCATTCGCATTTTGGATATGGAAATCCTGTTCTAATTTTATACATATATCATTTCATGCAATACAATTTCCTCTGCCCTGTTACGAATGGAGTTTATACATTGCACCCACTGTAACTGCTCACACTCCTTCAATTCTTCAGTTACGCCCTCAGCTTCTTTCATCTGCTCCATGATAACTTCCAATCTATCCTGTGCCTGCTCATTCAAATCGGCAAGGTAATTCCATAGCTGGCTTATTTATCGATACTCTTCATCGTTGGAAATTTTTTATCTTTCATTTTAATTCCTTTCATGTCCTTGTAAACCCTTGTAAAATGGGCTTTTTCGGATTTCACACTTTTACTTACTCTTCCACGATTTTTTGACTTTTAGTAGTCAAAAAGTAGTCATCCCACTTAAAAAGTGGTCAGATGTATTGTTGCATCTAACACAACAACACATGTCGGATTATACCATATCGAAAAGATAATCTCAAGAGGACTCTTTTCTAAAATATATCCATATTCTTTGCTAAATTTTCAATCGAAGATTTGGTAACTTCCTGATTCACTTCTGCGTAGATATTCATGGTAGTAGATACATCAGCATGTCCCATCACTTCTTGAATTACTTTTACATTAGTTTCATTTTCACAGAACCTTGAAGCAAAGGTATGTCTAAATATATGACACGAGAATCTCGGAATCATGACCGGTTCTCTCTTCTGCTTCTTTGCTGCTACTTCTTCCTCTGCATTGTGAGCATCTACAATTCTTTTGATAGCTCTATTCACTGCTGCCGGATTATGAGGCATTCCGAATCGATTTGTGAAAATGAAGTTAGTCATGCCATCTACATTCTCAACACAAAATCCTTCTTCTTCCTGACGCTCATATTCACTCTTTAATGCTTCGTATACAGGCTGCATCATCGGTATATATCTGATACCTGCTTCGGTCTTAGGCTTCGAAACCCTAAACTCACATTTAAAAGAATCATCCGCTCTCTGATAATAGGTCAAGCTGTGATTAACACTTATAACACGCTTTTCCATATCAACATCATCCCATCTCATACCAATTGCTTCTCCGATTCTGCAACCAGTTCCTAAAAGGAACATAAATAACGGATACCAAATAATCCTGCAAAAATTGAGCTATAATTTTTTTACCAAGTCCTTTGTTTCGATATTGTTTAAATACCTCAAATAAGGCAATTATCATTCTTTCCTTTTCTTCATCCAAGAAATAATAATTGAGCAGAGCTACTAATATTCCCTCTTTATCATATACTTTTAAAGTTTCATCAATATATGCTTCTTCAAGCATTGTCCAGCCACTCAATAATAAATCTTCTCTATGACGTATTCTCTGTAATTCTTCATAAGAACATTTTACAAATTCAAACATATCTAGCTCCTACTGGGAATCAACATTCTCTCAGTCGCATTACCAATTTATCAACCTTATTCCCCTAGCCCATGTATTTCCGTTTGCAGTTTCTCAAGAAACACAAGAATTTCCCCAAATTCCAGTATTTTTTCATATATCATATTTCTCATAGCCTGATAGTCATCTTGCAACGCATTGAGCACCGCTTTTCTTGGCAGAAGTTCTATACTCTCCAAAGTAGACGTTTCATAATGTGTACCCTTGGCATAATAAAACTTCTGCTTAACAGCAACATCCATTTCTAGCAATTCCTTACTCTTAAATGCACTGTCTTTTACCTAGGAGTTGCCCAAATTATAGACATCATACAAATACCTTGCAGGTAACACTTTCCCGTCCAGAAAATTGCAAATCTTCTATTGCTTCCAACTCTTAGAAAAACTGGGATTTGCATTTCTTATACTTTCATCAATTGTGCAATTTTCTCTGCCATGTCTATATTATTATTCAATAGCATCTTCAATAATTTCCATAATTGCTTTTTCAGTTTTCATATATTCATTCTGCTCTAATATGAAATTATCCAACTGCTCAATTATTGAACAGTATCTGTAGTTGATTTCATCTTCCAAGCCATCTGCTATACCACCATCATCATCATACTCCATATATCCCACTGTGAGTTCTACTGTTCCACTTGCTATTCTATCTTTTTCGTCAGATAAACTAATATCAATCCATTCTTTATCACCTGCACTAGGATTAATATTAATTTCATCTATTTTCAAAAATAACCTTTGGTCATCAATCCCTAATATCTCAATATTATCTCCATACCCTATACTATCTGGAAGATTTACTATGTCCATTTTTCTTGACGCATCTTCATATTTGGAATCTGCCCATTTCTTAATCTCAGATATTTCTTCCTCAGAAATATCATCTTCATCAATTACTCCTGGAAAATCTGTGATTTCTTCCAACTTTGAAGAAATAATACGAATTATTCTTTCTATATTTTCTCTATCCGAGAACAATTCCAATAGCGAATCATATGTACTTGATATTTCTTCATACTCCCCATACAATCCATTAATCCAATTAAAACGTTCAATAATTTCCTCTGACATTTTTGATTCAGCAAGATTTTCTTCAAGGTATGTTTCATAAGCACCTAATGGATTCAGTCCAACCGCTTCACGATCCATATCCTCTATCTCTTTCTCATAATCATATTCCGAATCAGCTTCTATCTCATATCTCTCTATTCTTGAATCTCCACCTAAAATTATTTTAAATGGTAATATCTCAAAGGTGTTTTCTGCTCTGTTAATGTCAATTCTACAAGCAAAATTTGCCTTATGCTCTTCTCTAATTCCAATAGTATCTACATAAACGTACTTTTTTTCTTCTGAATCCCATGGAGCATTATCATAGTCCTCGTAAAAGCAATCCATAATAAATGAAGCTTTGCATTTTAAAGTTACAATGGATTTATTGTCATCAATTTCATCAACAGAATGGATGCCAATAGTTACATCTGACAGATTGTTCAAATAAGTTTCGGTATAATCATATCCCTCAGTTACTCCTTTTCTGTCATATGATAGCCCAACTACATTTATCTCCACACTATTTTTTATGTATTGAGCTAAATATGATTCAATATCAGATTTTCGGGCAATCACAAAATCTTTTGTAGCCGTATAAAATTCTTCCTGTTTGTTCATTTCACCATATAAATCCCCTAAAGAAGAAAAAAACAGGTGATTATCCCATTGCTGACAGGCTTCTTTAAAACCTTTATCATCACTTATTATCGCGACCATTTCTTCATGTCCAAATCTCTCTCTGATTTGATTTGCTATAAATGCATCTGGAAACTCTTTCCTCTTTTTCTCACCAGGTTGAAATGGAGCTCGAATTTCAAAATAATCATCTATTATTGCATCGAAATCTATTTTCCTGGTATCAATAATCTCCGCATCCAAATCTGCTATATACTTATGCAGCAAGTTTATACTCTTCTGACTTATTTCAGTCTTATTAATGCTTAGATTCAGAATATGACCTATATAATGGTCTCATAAATTAAGACACTTTTTCGGACAAAT
>UMIC01030501.1_pt1 | contig 11251 bp, 10 predicted proteins | sample 1965681 | NCBI WGS metagenome assembly UMIC01 (sample SAMEA4836114, study PRJEB28245) | human gut metagenome | biome: gut microbiome; material: fecal sample | place: Denmark | collected 2008
CGCGGCGGCTGGCTGCTGCGTCCCGGCTACCGTGATATGATGCAGCAGATTAAGGGTGGAAAAGTTGACCGCGTTTACATCTGCCGTATGCGGCAGATCAGCGGCAAGGAGCGCCACTTGTACTCCTTTTTCAAGCGGCTCATGCAGCGCGGCATACAGGTCACAGCCACCGAGTACAGTTTGCGTGACCGGGTAAATATGTTTCGGTTAGCCAGACGGGTCGAACGCTATGCTACCCGAAAGGGGTTGCAGCTGCCGTGGTGATTTTCAGCAGGCGGCGTACTGTGCCTATGGCACAGTACGAGCAAGCACGGCAATGTGATATCACATCGCCCACTTGTTAGGGGAATACCCCTAAAACCCCTGCATCGGATGGTGAATTATGAAAGCAAGAACCTATAAAAAACTCCTACGGCTCAATCAAGACAAGCAGGAACGACTGCGGTATTTAAGTAAAAGCACAGGGCTAAATCAAGAGCAAGTGCTGCGCAAAGTGTTGATGGACGCTCCACTTCTGGAGCGTCCGACAGCCGACTACATAAAAATGTCACGCCAAATTGCAGCCCTTGGCAACAATCTAAACCAGCTTGCCCACATTGCCAACGCCAGCGGAAAAGTAAGTAATACCGACTTGCTGACTGCAAAACAAATCATGGAGCAAATATGGAGGTACATTAAGGGAGGCGAAGCAGCCGATCAGATGGTGCGGGAAGCCTTACAGGTTACCGAAGTAGCCATTAAGCTGTCTGCGCTGGGTATTAAAAATGCACTGGCCTTATCGCTGGCCTACGCCAAGGAAAATCCTAAAGTGAAAGGCAAAACCAGCCTTGACCGTCTGCTGCGGGAGGGCAAAGAATTGAAAATTATTGCCCTGCAAAGCAAAGACGTGGGACAGTTTAAGGAATTGGCCAAGCAGTACGGCGTTTTATTCGCGGTCATCAAGGATAAGGCACAAAACGAAAAAGTTGACGTCATGTTCAAAGCCGAAGATGTCGCCAAACTGAACCGCATCTATGAGCAGTTGGGATATGCCATTCCCAAGGTCACTACGGCAGACCGAAAAAAAGACCCAACCCGCCGTCAATCCGGCGACAGCTTGTTGACGCGCGGGAAGAATCCTTTGGATATTGACCCACGCCCATCTGTGCGGGCCACAATTATGGCACTGAAAAATGCAGCGCGGAAGGCCGAACAGGCGCAGGAAAAAGTGCAGGATATTATTGCAGAGGAGGAGCGATAAATGTACGAACAGCGATTGCCCATCGAGGAGTGGAAAGCCAAAAAGCAAGCCGAACTTAAAGAAACCATTGCGGCGCAAAAATCCGTATTGCAGGAAGTTGTGCAGGATGGCCAGCGCCTTGCCGACTATCTGTACGGCAGGGGGCGGCTTGGTAGTCATATCACATCCGGCAATGCCGCACTTGTGCTGCAAACCCTGCCGCAAGCGCGGGCCGTATTGACCGCCAAAGACTGGGATAAATTCGGGCGGCGCGTAAACAAAGGGGCAAAAGGCATCCCGCAGCTTGTGCGCGTCAATGGTTATTATAATGTCGGCTCAATTTTCGATGTGTCCATGACCTACGGCAACAAGCCGTATCCGATTCCTGAAATCAAGCCGGAGCAGATGGACAAGGCCATCAAGGAACTGGAGCGCCTTTCTCCGGTCAACATCATTTTTCAAAATGAGGGCGTTGTCGGGTACGATGCCGAGCAACACGCGATTGTGTTCCCAACGGCCATGCCGCAGCGTGAAGTGCTGGCACGACTGCCCGCCGAAATCGTTATTGCAACCGCAGAGCAGCACACGCCGGGTATCTCCCAAGCGCCTTATCTGCGAAAAACAGCAATGGCCGTTTCGGTGGAGTTTTGCGGGCGGTTTTCCCTGCCGATGCCCGATACCACTGCCGCTGTTTTGGACGGGATGGATACCCACATTCCACCCGGCGAGGAACGCAAAACACTGGAAGAAATTCGGGAACTGTCTGTGACTATTGGAGACACTGTAGAAAAGGCACTTGGCCTGCAGCGCGGCCAGAGCGCACCGCAGCGGGATGAGGCCCGTTAATCCATGCGTCCGAATAAAGACCACCGCACAGAAATTATTCTGTACGGGCTGTTGCTGATACCGCTGCTGTTTGCTGCCGCAGCGCTGGCACAGGCAACTGAACAGGCACAGGGGCTGGCAGAAATCACCGCAGTGTTGTCCGAAATTCTGCACACCCCATCCATGCTGCGCTGGTGCGCCAGCACTCCAAAATTTCTGCTGGCGGTGCTGGTGCTTTATCCGTTGGCCGTCTACTGCTATATGCTCGACCAAGCAGACCGCCACCCCGGCGCGGAACATGGTACGGCCAAGTGGGGCAGCGCCCACAGACTAAACATCAAGTACCGCAACACCAAAGACTCCAAAGAAAATTACATCTTGACCGAGAATGTACGCTTCAGCACCGACAGCCACGCGCATAAACATAATCTCAACATTATCGTAATCGGCGGATCTGGCAGCGGCAAGACACGCTTTTATGTGAAGCCCAACGCGCTGCAACTGATTGGCTCTTATCTTTTTCTGGACCCCAAAGGGGAATTGACACGCACCCTCGGCAGAATCATGGAAACGAAAGGTATCAGCGTGACAGTGCTTGACCTTGTGCATTTTCAAGGGCATTACAATCCGATGGCCTATCTCGAAACCGATGAGGACGCCATCAAGCTGGCGTTCGCCATCGTCAACAACACCAAACCCAAGGATGCCCCCAGCGGCGGCGATAAGTTTTGGGATGATTCCTCGGTGCTGCTGATTTCCGCGCTGATTCTCTATCTCATGTACGAAGCCCCCGCCAGTGAGCAGAATTTCTCGACGCTGATGTACATGATTCTAAATTGTCAGGTCAGTGAGAATGAAATGGTCGAGAATCCCCTGATGATGCTGTTCGGAGAATTGGAGCGACGTGACCCGCAGCACCCCGCCGTCCTGCAATTCAAGTCTTTTATGTTGGGTGCGAAAAAGACGCTACAATCTATTTTGATTTCCGCTGCGGCCAATCTTTATATGTTCAACAGCCGTAAGTTTGCGGAAATGACTTCTCGTGATGAAATGTTCCTGTCGCGTATGGGGCTGGAGCAGCGGGCGCTGTTCATTGTGCTACCCGACAATGACACCACGTTCAACTTTATCGCCACGATGCTCTACACGCAGCTTTTCGACCAACTGTTCAGACTGGCAGATTCCACGCCGGAATACAACGGTGCGCTCCCCGTCCATGTGCGTCTGATGATGGATGAATTTGCAAATGTTGCACTACCGAAGAATTTCAAGAATATTCTTGCTGTTTGCAGAAGTAGAAATATCAGCTGCGACATTATTTTGCAAAACATTGCCCAGCTAAAAAGCCTGTTCAAAGACGATTGGGAAGGCATAATCGGAAACTGTGACACCCTGCTTTACCTCGGCGGCAACGAGTACGGTACCTACGAATATCTTTCCAAAATTCTCGGCAAGGAAACCGAACGCACCAAAAGCCAAAGCATTGGCAAAGGCAGCCGAGGCAGCAGCAGCGACAGCCTGCAAACCGCTGGCCGTGAACTGTGTATGCCCGATGAAATCCGCCGTATGCGTGACGATGAGTGCCTGCTGCTGATGCGCAGCGAGGACCCGGTCATCGACAAAAAGTATAATCTGCTTCATCACCCGAATGTAAAATATACATCCGATGCAGGAGGTGAGCCTTATGTAATGCCGCCCGACTATATGGGCGACGCCGCTACTATTACAATGGACGCTGTTGCTGCCGCGACAGCGCCCGAAATCACCGAAGAAATGTACGAACAGCTCGACTACTTAGAAAAACACCCGGAGGAAAATTATTATGAAAATGAAGAAAACTTCTCTCAATACGACCAAGGTGACTGACCGCAAAATCAAGCGCCTTTATCTTGTGGCGGCGACGGTGGTTGCCGCTGCTTTTGTTATGGCCATGCCTGCGTTTGCAGATGATCCGCTGACGACCATCAACAATCTGAGCGACTTTGTGTTCAGCGCCATCAAAGCCATTGGTGCGATCCTGCTGGGGTTCGGCATCGTGCAAATCGGCCTTGCTCTCAAAGGCCACGATGCCAGCCAGCGTGCGCAAGGCTTTATGACGTTCTTCGGCGGCGTGGTCATTTACTTTGCAAAGGATATTCTTGATATGATTCTGTAAGCGATGCCGTCTCGTTGACTTTTATGCTAAATAAGCGTATAATGTTTAGCATAAAAGTCAATTCAAGAGAAGGTGTGTGCTATGGATTCTACAACGAAGATTATAGAGTTGGCTTCCCAAAATAATGGCATCGTAACTGCTGCTATGATTTCTTCTGCCGGAATATCACGCGGAAGTTTGAAATATTTGGCCGATACAGGCCGATTAGATCAGGTCTCCCGTGGGGTATATACCCTGCCGGAAGTTTGGGAGAATGAATTTGTATCCATTCAAGAACGATATAAGCGTGGTGTATTTGCATTGGATACCGCACTGTTTCTGCATGATTTGACTGACAGGACACCACACAAGTTTCACATGGCATTTCCCTATGGATATAATACATCCAGTCCAAAAGCAGCGGGGATTTTATGCTCTTGCAAGAAAGAGCCTTATTACAGTCTCGGAATCGCGCTGGTTGACACCCCTGCCGGAAATACAGTCCGGGCCTACAATGCAGAAAAAACCCTATGTGAAATTCTAAAGCCCATCAGCCACACGGATATTCAGATCATTACAGATGCATTCAAGCGGTACGCTGGCCGTAAAGATAAGAACATTCCTTTGCTTTCGGAATATGCTCATCAACTACGCGTAGAAAAGCGGCTGCGTCCTTATTTGGAGGTACTATTATGAAAAACGCTATGCAGCTGAAAGCGATTATGAAAAAGCTGGCGAAAGAAAACCAGATTTCCGCACAGCTTGTTCTGCAAAATTATATGCTGGAACGATTCTTGGAGCGGGTATCATTATCCCCGTATCGGGATAATTACATTATCAAAGGTGGCTTTTTAATTTCCTCTATGGTGGGGCTGAACTCCAGAGCGACAATGGATATGGATGCTACCATAAAGGGTTATCCAGTTACGCAGGATACCGTCCAAAAAATGATAGAGAAGATTCTCACCGTTCCTGTTGACGATGACATCACATTTACATTCAAAAGCATTGGTGAAATCCGGGAGGGTGATGAATATACTGGATACCGCGTAGCTTTGACAGCCGATTTTCCGCCTATGGCAGTTCCCTTAAAGCTGGACATTACTACTGGCGATAAAATCACACCACGCGAAATTCAATATGACTACAAGTTGATGCTGGAAGATCGTCATATTCAAGTTATGGCATACAATTTGGCCACCATTCTGGCGGAAAAGCTGGAGACTGTAATATCTCGCAGTGACCAGAATACCCGGCCAAGAGATTATTATGATGTCTATATCCTTACCAAACTGCAAGCAGAAAATATAGACTTTCCCGCTTTAGGGGCGGCACTGATGGCTACAGCCAGTAAGCGAGGCTCTGATTCGATTTTGCAAGATTATAGAGCAATTGTGGAAGCGGTGCGAAACAGCGAGATTATGCGTAGGCAATGGGATAATTACCGAAAAGATTTCGACTACGCTTCCACCATCAGCTTTGATGAAGTGTGTGATGCAGTTGCTTCTACAATGGACACCCTAATAACAAACAATTTTTTTAATTAAGCTATGCAGTCGGCAGACTTTCTGTCGGCTGTTTTCTTTTATCTGAAAGTGGGTGAAAACTTGAATCAAAACTGGATCGTTGAGAATCTGAACAATGCTTTTTCCACATGGAATGGAAAGCTGGGCGAGTTATGGGGGCTGGTGACAACCGGCCCCCAAACTTTTAAGGGCGGCGCAGTGTGGAGCGTGATGCAGACACTGCACAATGGTATGGTTGGCATTGGCTATGCACTGGTCGTGCTGTTCTTTGCTATATCGCTATGCAAAAACACAATGAATTTTCACGAGTTAAAACGCCCCGAAGCTGCTATCCATTACTTTCTCCGCTTTGTGGCGGCAAAAGCGCTTGTGGGATACGGCATGGACATTATGCTGAATGTGTTTTCCATCTGTAACGGCATCGTCACAGATATGGCCGACAGCATGGGCGGTATCTCAGAAGCTATGGTGTCGCTGCCCGCAGAAATGCAGACCGCTATCGAAAATGTGGGATTTCTCGCCAGCATACCGCTATGGCTCGTAACGATTCTCGGCAGCTTGTTCATTACGGTGCTTTCCTTTGTAATGATCCTTACCGTGTATGGTCGCTTCTTCCGTTTGTATATGTACACAGCGCTGGCTCCGCTGCCGCTGGCGGCTTTTGCGGGGGAAAGCACACAATCCGTGGGCATATCATTTTTGAAAAGTTATGTCGGCGTGTGCTTAGAGGGTGCGGTCATTGTGCTGGCCTGCGTGATTTACTCAGCATTTGTCAGTACGCCAACAGTAGCCAGCGGCGAGGCGACCACTATTGTGTGGAGTTATCTTGCGGAAACAGTTTTCAATATGCTCGTATTGGTTGGCCTTATCAAAGGCTCTGACCGAATTATCCATGAAATGATGGGGTTGTAATATGCAAATTCCGATAAATAAAGAAATCCGCCATTACCAAGAGGAAATCTTTTTAGGGCTGAATCTGCGGCAGATGATTTGCTCCGGCGCGGCCATTGCCGTGGCAGTTGCGGTCTATTTGGGGCTGACCCCGCTGTTGGGTCATGAAACGGCGGGCTGGGTCTGCATTGTGGCCGCTGCGCCGATTGCAGCAGCAGGATTTTTTACTTATGACTGTCTGACCTTTGAAAAATTCCTGCTTGTTGTAATAGACAGCACAGTTATCAGAAACGATTGGCGGTTATGGAAAACCGAAAACAAATATTGCAAAAAGAAAAAAGGTGATAAGCATTGAGACTAAGTGAGTACGCATCTACGCGAAAAACGCGCGGCAGCTATAAAATGCCCCGTTCCGTGCAGCAGAGCATCCCCATCGACAGAATCTATGCAGACGGTGTTTGGCAATCGGAAAATGTGTTCAGCTTGATGTGGCAAATCAGCGACATCAACTACGCCATGCAGAGTGACGCGGCCAAGCAGAATATTCTAACGCAGCTTGGCACGGTCTACGCGGGCATCCCCGCTGACTGCTGGATGCAAGTCTGCATCGTCAGCCAGCGCATGGATGAAAAAGCCTTTGCCCGTGATGTGCTGTACCACCGCGAGAACGACGGCTTTGATGCCCTCCGCGCCGAGCGTAACCGCCAAATCAAGGCCAACGCCCGCGAAAATGGAAATGTGGTGCAGCATAAATACATCATCGTGTCCACGAACAAACCCGGCGTAAAAGAGGCCCGCGAACGCTTTGTACAGGTGCAGGGGCATTTGTTGTCTGCATTTTCCGCCTTGGAATGTGCCGTCACGCCGCTGGACAACCGCGCACGGCTGGAGGTACTGCACAAGTTTTTTCGCATTTCCGAGGAGGGGCGTTTTAACTTCGACTTTGATAATTGCGCCAAACTGGGGCAGGACTTCCGCGATTCTGTCGCCCCGGACTGCATCCGCTTTTGCAAAAAGCATATTGAAATCGAGGATTTTTATGCCAAGTGCATGACGATCAGCGAGTACCCGCAGCAGCTTGATGATAAGTTTATCTCCGCACTGCTTCAGCAAGTGCCATACATTGTGTTATCAATCGACATTGAGCCGGTGGAAACCGAGGATGCTTTCAAAGAAATTGACAATGCGCAGATGAAAACCGATGCCGAGAAAGTCCGTTTCAATAAGAAATCCGTGGAAAATCTGGACTTCACTTCCTCCGTACCGCAGCGGACGCAGGAACAGGATCGCATCATTGCCAGCATCCGTAAAGAAATGACGGAAAATGACCAGCAAATGTTTTTGAGCCTGCTCACCGTCACTTACTTTGCTGACACACTGGAAGATCTCGCGCTGGAAACCGATGCACTGAAAACCACAGCAGCAAACTATAATTGCAGATTTACAGAGCTTTATTTTCAGCAGGAAAGGGCCTTTAACACGGCCATGCCCTACGGTCTGCGGCGCATCGAGAGTGTTCGAACAATGCTGACAAAATCGCTGACTGCCCTTGTGCCATTCAATACCCAAGAAATCCTTACTCCGGGCGGCATTTGTTATGGCAGAAACGCGGTCACGGGAAACCTTATCATCGGGCTGCGCACTACCCTCGTAAACGGCAATGCGATGGTAGTCGCTACCTCCGGCGGCGGTAAATCCATGTTTGTTAAGCTGGAAATTTTGATGCTGTATCTGCGCTTCACAAAAGCACGTTTCTATGTCGTAGATCCCGAAAATGAGTACGCGCCCCTCGTGCAGGAATTGGGCGGCGAGGTTGTGAATATCTCGGTGGACAGCGCTACGCACTTTAATCCGCTTGACTTCAAATACGATAAGGCAACGAAAATTCCTCCCCATGTTGCCAAGGCAGAATTTGTGTTGAGCCTGTGTGAGCAGATAATGGGCAAGGAGCATATTCTGGCTGGTGATAAAAGTCTGATTGACGATGCCCTTGAAAACATCTACAAACCCTTGATGGAATCCCACTATACCGCGCCATGCCCGACTATCAAGGACTTGTGGATGGCACTGAACAATCAGCGCGATAAACGGTCAAAGGAAATCGCGCTTGCATTGCGGATTTTCGCCACCGGCAGTATGCAAGCGTTCGCCCAGCCCACCAACGTGGACATGAGCAACCGCCTGATCTGCTTCAATATCCAAAGTTTGGGTGAGCAGCTTAAACCTGTTGCCATGCTGTCAATGCTGGAGTACATCAACACCGCTGTTATGAGCAACGAACGCAACGACCCCAAGGCCGCCACATGGGTATACTTTGACGAAATCTATCTGCTGCTGCGCGATTCTTTGAGCGCCAATTTCCTGTACACAAGTTGGAAGCGATTCAGAAAGTACAACGCCTACGCCACCGGCATCACGCAAAATGTGCAGGACTGCCTTACCAATGACACCGCCTATGCCATGCTGGCAAACTCCGAATTTGTGGTCATGCTGCGCCAAACCAAGGACATTGACAGCGTGGTGGAGTTGTACGGACTGTCCGAGCCGCAGCGGAAATATTTGCTGTTGGCCCAACCCGGTGAGGGTATCATCAAGATGGGCAACAGCCTTATCCCATTCAACAACCCCCAACCCAAGGACACTAAGACATACAAGCTGCTTACCACAAAACCCGGTGAAATGGAGTGAAAATATGAGCGAGAACGAAATCCGCGTGCTGTATGTGCAGCCCGGAAAATACCCGGAAGAACGCACAATTCCCAACACATACGAAGCACGACAGAAACTTGTAGGCGAAGATCTAACCGTTTGCCACCCGTGGCGGGATAACGCTTGCATTATCAGCAATGACGCCGCGCAGGACCTTGATTTGCCGCCAAACCGTCTTTATGGGTATGATGGCTGCATTGCCGGGTCTTTCATTGTTTGTGGGGATAGTGATGACGGCCTTATCAGTCTGACCGATGAACAGATGGCCTATTATGAAAAGCTCTACCACCACCCAATCGCCTTTCTCCCTATGGTACACAGCTTCCTGCCGATGAAATGCACCCCCGAACAGTATGAGCAATTCCAGCGTGACGGCAACAAACTGAAGCCCTACTCTCCCAAACCGTGCGGCACGCCGCGCAATCGCTGCTGGCCCTGCTGGGCGCGGGCAGCGTGGTGCTGTTGCTGGCGATGGTCATAGGCGCGGCTGCGGCGGTGATCGGCTCACCGATGGGCATTTTGTTTGCCGATGAATCCGGTGACCCGAACAGCATCCGCATTGCCGAAATCGTTGCCGAAACCAATGCCGACTTTGGCGCAGCCATAAACGACATTGTGTCGGCGCATCCGGAGTACAGCGAAACCACGATGGAATACGACTACGAGGACGGTCACACTTGGGCGAGCTACTGGCCCGAAGTGTTGGCCGTCTTTGCCGTGCAGAACAACCTGAACAACGACGGCGATGTCATCGTCATAGACGAGGGCAAGAAACGGTTGATTCAGGACACTTTTTGGGCAATGCACGAAATAAGCGCCGAGGTGGAGGAGGTGACCGCCACGCCGGAACCGACCGAGGACGAACCCGACCCGGAGCCGGTCACGGAGTACATTCTGCACATTACGGTCAGCAGCAAATCGCTGGACGCGCTGGCAGATTTGTACCGCTTTACGCAAGACCAGCGGGACATTTTGCACCAGCTGCTTTCCGAGGAAATGCGCCCCAGTCTGCTTGCCCTGTGCGGTGGGATTGCCGCTGCCGATGGTGCGCTGTGCTGGCCGTTACCGGGGCACACTTATATATCCTGCCACTTCGGGGAAGTGGACGCCTTCGGCAATGCCGGGCACCGCGGCACGGATATTCCCGCACCGGAGGGTGCACCCATCTTGGCTGCCCACAGCGGTACGGTGCTGGTCAGCGGCTGGAATGACAGCTATGGCAATCAGGTGTTGCTGGATAACGGCGCGGGTCTTTCAACGCGGTATGCCCATATGACGCAAACTGCCGTTACCGCAGGGGAAGCGGTAACGGCAGGGCAGGTTATAGGTTATGTAGGCAATACCGGCGACAGCACAGGTTTCCACCTGCATTTTGAGGTTATGCAGAATGGTGTGCGTGTGAATCCTATAGATATGGTTTGTCTGCAAGAGAAGAAACAATAAGTAATCGGTTATCCTGACAAAAGCAGCCTTGAAAGTGTTTTGGCACTTTCAAGACTGCTTCATTATTGTTTATACTGTATCATCTGTGGAAAGTTGTTTTCTTTCTTTTCATGGTGATGGAGAGTGCAAGCATTGCAATGTTCCATAGCAAAGATGCACCGGAAAGACCAACAGCCGCTGTCGCAAGCGATTTTGCCGTAGCAGAGTCATTTGCTTCTTTGTTTGCCACAGCGGAAGTGTCGCGTACAAGACCGGCATTGATGGTCGTGCCATCGGTCATTGTAAGAATTAGGTAGCCGTCGTTATCAATCATGGCGTTGTCTATTCCGCGCCCGGCAGTACCATCCTGTCCATCCTTGCCATCCTGACCGTTTTGTCCGTCTTGACCATTTACACCGTTTTTTCCGTTAATTCCATTGGTGCCATTTTGCCCGGAAGCGCCATCGGCACCGGCATCGCCTTTTTCGCCTTGGACACCCTGAATGCCTTGCTCGCCTTGGTCAC
>UMIC01009271.1_pt1 | contig 11170 bp, 7 predicted proteins | sample 1965681 | NCBI WGS metagenome assembly UMIC01 (sample SAMEA4836114, study PRJEB28245) | human gut metagenome | biome: gut microbiome; material: fecal sample | place: Denmark | collected 2008
CCCCCCCGCCGATGGTCCAAATAATCGGCGCAATGTAGGCCCCTCCCATTGCGTTCCTAAGTGCGCGCCGAAACGACGAGTGCGCGAACATAGGTACGCAAATGGCCCTGTTTGCGTACCTATGTGCGCACGGTCGTCGTTTCGGCGCGCACTTAGGAACGCAAATCCGGACGACACATCCCACGCATGAACAGGCACCACGCCGCATGCCGGTCATCGTCCCACGCCGCCCCGTCATAACCCCGTACCGTCGCGTCACAATCTCGTCCCGCACCGCCCCCCGGCCACCAACGCAACACAGCCGCGAAACCGCACGAGTACAATGGATATCCGGACGGCGAAAGGGGTGTCATGGGACGTCATCAGCGAGCGGAGACCCTTGGCCTGATCTCATTCCTGATCTGCGCGATGGTCGGCGCGATAATGATGTCGCTGTACATGCAGTTCGCCCCGGCGATCTGGCAGATCACCCAACGACGTTTCATGGTGTGCGCGGGCATTCTGGCCGGTTGCGCCGCCCTGTCATTCTGCGTCGGTTACGCCAGCCACTCCCATTCGCTCAACCTGCATCGCGGCTGGTTCGCCCCGATTCGTCGCGTGTTCGAAATCCTCGCATTGTCGATCGTGTACGCGGCGACCGTGTTCCTCTCGTCATTCGCCCTACTCGGCGCAATCAACGGCATGATGGGGTCGGCGACGTTCAGCGGATACCTCACCCCCATCTGCGCCGGCTTCGCGGGCGTCGTCGGTTATATGACGTTCGTGCAGGCGGAGATGATGAACGCGAAGACGTTGGCCTCGCTGCTGCCGTTCTTCGTGATTTCCGGCGTGTGCACCGCCGGCCTGACCACCGACGACCCGTACTGGTACCACAACAATTTCTCGCAGCTCGGCGACCGCACCACGTTCGCGGCCCGCATGTTCAACTCGACGCTGATGCTCGCCGGAACGTGCATCATCATCGTCAGCTACTTCGCCATCTCGGAGCTGATCACCACCGAACGCATACATCGAGCACGCCATCAGATGAACAAAAGCACCGGCACCGCCGCCGATGACCGCGACATCGCGCATTTCACGTTGCGTATCGCCATCCTGTCGCTGCTGCTGACCATATCCGGGCTCATGTTCATAGGCATCGGCGCGTTCCGCTATACGCCGCACCCGATCATGCACAACGTGTGCGCCAAGGGACTGACGGTCATCATGGGCGTGTTGATGCTCTCCCTGCCGTGGCTCGCCCCGCGGATACCGAAGGTGATGTCGGTGATTTCCGCCTTGGCGATTCTGATCTGCTCTGCCATCGGCATCAGGATGCTGATGGGCCAGGAAACGCTCACCAATCTCGAAGCGCTCGCCGGACTGCTGTTTCTGGGATGGTTCATCGTCTTCTCAAGGCAAATCGCCGCAATCGAGGCCGATCGTCTGCAGGATCAGCTGATGATGCTGCAGACCGGCACTGGTGACAGCACCGGTGCCGGCCCCGGCAATCCAGCCCGAGACGCGGACGGCTCCGGCCCCAACGAGCAGGTCGCGGAACTGCAATCCCGCCTGTCGAACGACCGGTAACACGCAAGTCACCGGTCGGCGTCTGTCTAGCGTAGCGCACACAGTGCGCAGGTGCGAAGCACCTGCCACGAGATCTCAGCTGTCCTCGCGACGTACCGCCGGGCAATCAGAACTCTTGAGCAGCAGGAAGCTGCGCGCCTGGGCGGTGATGGCGAATCCCGCCTCATAGCTCAGCTCCGGCCCCTTGGGGTTGTATGTGTCGATGAGCAGCTGCCACTTCTTGCCATACCGATCACTGGGCAGCGTGAACATGATCGGCTCGTAATGCGCGTTGAAGATCAGGATGAAATCGTTGTCGATCATCGGCGAACCGTACCAGTCAGTCTCGGGGATGCGCGAGCCGTTGAGGAACACCATCATCGAGAACGCGTGCGTGTTCGACCAGTCATCCATGTCCATGATTGATCCGGTGTGGTCGAACCATTCGATCTGCGGGATCGTCGAGACGTCCTCGCCCGGCTCACGCCCGGAGAAGAAGCGGCGCCTGTGCAGCACGGGATGCTCCAGCCGCAGATGGATCAGCTTGGACACGAACTGCAGCAGGTCCTCCTGCTCGGGCGTGGAGTCCCAGCTGCGCCACGATATCTCGTTGTCCTGGCAGTAGGCATTGTTGTTGCCCTGCTGGGTGCGTTCCACCTCGTCGCCGCCGCAGATCATCGGGATGCCCTGGCTGACCAGCAGCGTGGAGAACAGGTTGCGCAGCTGCCGCTGGCGCAGGTTGTTGACATCGCTAATGGTTGTGGGGCCTTCCACGCCGCAGTTCCATGAACGATTGTTGCTTTCGCCGTCGCGGTTGTCTTCGCCGTTGGCCATGTTGTGCTTGTTGTTGTACGTGACCAGATCGTTCATGGTGAAGCCGTCGTGCGCGGTGATGAAGTTCACCGAAGCGACCGGCCTGCGGCCGTTGACCTGATACAGGTCGGAGCTGCCGAGCAGACGGCTGGCGAACTCGGGAAGCGTGGACGGCTGCGAACGCCAGAAGTCGCGCACGCAGTCGCGGTAACGGCCGTTCCATTCGGACCAGCTCGACGGGAACCCGCCCACCTGGTAGCCGCCGGAGCCGAGATCCCACGGTTCGGCGATGAGTTTGACACGGGAGATGACCGGATCCTGTTCGACGATGTCGAAGAATGCGGACAGCTTGTCGACCTCCTGGAACTGGCGTGCCAGCGTGGCGGCCAGATCAAAGCGGAAGCCGTCGACGTGCATTTCGGTGACCCAATAACGCAGCGAGTCGGTGATGAGCTGCAGCGCGTGGGGAGAGCGCATGAGCAGCGAGTTGCCGGTGCCGGTGGTGTCGAAGTAATGCCGCGGATCGCCATCTACCAGACGATAGTACGACTGGTTGTCGATGCCCCTGAAGCTCAGGGTCGGGCCCATGTCGTTGCCTTCGGCGGTGTGGTTGTAAACCACGTCGAGGATGATCTCGATGCCAGCGCGGTGGTATGCCTTGACCATCGCCTTGAACTCGTTGACCTGCTCGCCGCGCTGGCCTGAGCATGCGTAGGCGTTGTGCGGCGCGAAGAACCCGATGGTGTTGTATCCCCAGTAGTTGCTCAGTCCCTTTTCCTGCAGGAACGAGTCGTTGACGAACTGATGGATGGGCATGAGCTCCAGTGCGGTGATGCCGAGCTTTTTCAGGTATTCGATCACCGAGGGGTGCGCGAGGCCGGCGTAGGTTCCGCGAATCTGTGGCGGCACGTCCTTGTTGAGGTTGGTCATGCCGCGCACGTGGGCTTCGTAGATGACCGAATCATGGTATGGCGTGTTCGGATGCTGGTCGTTGCCCCAGTCAAAATAGGGGTTGACGACTGCGGACTTCATGGTGTGATCGGCTGAGTCGAGGTCGTTCATTGGGCCGTCCGGGTCGGCGAAACGGTAGGAGAACAGGCTTTCGTCGCCGTCGATGTTGCCTTCGATGGCTTTGGCGTAGGGGTCGAGCAGCAGCTTGTTCGGGTTGCACCGCATGCCCTTGGCGGGATCGTACGGGCCGTACACGCGGTAACCGTAGCGTTGCCCGGGTTGGATTCCGGAAATATAGTTATGCCAGACGTACGAGTTCTGCTCGGTCATCTCGATGCGCGTCTCTTTGTCGTCCTCGTCGAACAGACATAACTCGACCTTGTCCGCCACCTGCGAGAACAAGGCGAAATTCACGCCAGAACCATCGTAGTTCGCACCCAACGGGTACATGGAGCCGGGTCGTATTTGCTGCATGGTCATATTATCGCACGCCAACGTGAACATAGTTAACTTCAAACCGATATAAAGAAAAATTCTCAGCAGACTATGTTTGTTTTACCATGAATACTTGTTGTTTTTTTCATAATTCGCTGAATCGTCTCATGCTGTATGGCGATGACGGAGTTCGACGCGGTGACCGGCACTCCGGCGAGTTGGCGCCAGGTCACCCACGCAGATTCCACGTGTTCGTCGGGATCGAACCGGCGCGGTCGGCTTTCCCAGCGTCGCAGGTGCATGACCATGATGTTGGCGAGCTCGTCACTCATGCCTTCCGATGAGTAGAACGCCCCCACATGGTCGAATATGACGCCGTCCTCTCCGACCGGCACCACGCCGGTCTCCTCGGCGAGCTCGCGCAGCGCCGCCTGCTCCACGTCCTCTCCATCGTCCATCAGTCCCGCCGGCAGACCGTAGGCGAACAGGTCGGATCCTACGCGGTACTCGCGCTCCAGCAGGTACAGGTCCCGGGCCTCGTCATGGACGAGCATGACGACGCATGGCGCGTGACGGCACACCTGGCGACGCACGGTGACGCAGTCCCCGCCACCGGCCGGCAGCGCGATGCGCATGTCCTCCACGTCGAACACCGCCCCTTGGTACACGGTCTGTCGTGACAGCACGACGGCCCTGCGATCCCGGCTGTCCATGACGATGCCGTCGGTGGAGCGGTCGAGCAGCGCGTCGACCTGCCGGGTGATGTCGCTTGCGGCGGCGGTACCCACGGTTTCGGCAGTGCCAGCGGTGTCAGCGGTTGAACGGTCAGGCATGATGAATGGTCCTTTTTCGAAAGAAGTTGTCAGCGATGTGCAGCGGCAACCGGCTAGCCCCGGCAGGGGATGTTCAGCGTCCACGGATCGGTGTTCATCGTGATATGGGTGGTGCGTATGGTCTCCCCCGTCGCCCGCTCGACCGCCGCGGCGATGTCGTCCGGGGCGTATCGGAACCACAGCGACTCGATGGCGGAGTGCGGCGTGTTGATCAGCGCCGGACGGGCGACGGCGCTCCCTGCCGTTCCCGTATTTCCGGCCGAGGGGGCGGCCAGTCCGCGCGAGAGCAGCGACGCCTCGTACCGCGCCTGTTCCAAGGCGTCAGTCGCCGGATGATGGCGCAGGTCGCTGGTCACATACACATCGGCTCCGCTGGCCCGCACCTCGTCGAACAGCGAGTCCCCTGATCCCGGCAGCACCGCGACGCGCCGCACGAGCGACTGGAGGTCGCCGGCGACCTGAACACCAAGATTCGTGGCCGGCAGCGTCTGCGCCACGCGATGCGCGAAACGCTCCAAGGTCATCGGCTCCTCCAGCAGGCCGACACGACCCAGGCCCACGGCGTGCGCAGACCCCGGGTCGTCGATGGGCACCAGAGGCCGCTGATCGACCAGGCCGAACGCGTCGGCCGCAGCCTGCCCTACACCGCGCCACGCGGCATCGGCGTTGGTGTGACCCACCCACAGAGCGCAGTGATGGCTGTACAGTTTGCCGACGATGGCGCCGTGCACGTCCTGTCCGGAGACGGCGTGCACGGAACGGAACAGCAGCGGGTGATGGCATATCAGCAGGTCGGCGCCGCGTTCGATGGCCTCGTCGATCACCGCCATGGTGGGGTCCGCGGCGAATGCGACCAGTCCGACGTCGGCACCGGGCTCGCCGACGATCAGGCCGGGCGCGTCCCAGGATTCCGCATAGCGCAGCGGATACAGGGTTTCCACTACGTTGACGACCTGTCGAAGCGTGGTCATGGCTTGTCCTCTTTTCTTTTCTTGCCGTCGTTGTTCTCGCCGCCGTGCCGTCGCCGTCAGTGGGCGGCGAGCTGCCAGTCGGAGCCGATGCCGGTGGACACGTCCAACGGCACGGCGAGATCGACCGCGTGCTCCATGGCGTCGCGCACCAGGCCCGTCACCTGCTCGGCTTCGCCGGGGGCTATCTCCACCACGAGTTCGTCGTGGATCTGCAGGATGATACGGCTACGGACCTTGGCCTTGGCAAGCGCGTCGGACGCGTGGATCATGGCGATCTTCATGATGTCCGCGGCCGAGCCCTGGATGGGCGCGTTGAGTGCTCCCCGCTCGGCGGCGTCGCGTATGTTGCGGTTCGGCGACTGCAGTCCGGGGAAGTACCGACGCCTGCCGAACATCGTCTCGGTGTAGCCCTTCTCGCGGGCGTCGGCGACCAGGGATTCCAGATACTCGTGGACCTTGCCGAACGTCGCGAAATACTGCGATTTCAGCCGGTCAGCCTCGCCGGGGCTGATTTTGAGCTGCTGGGCGAGACCGTAGGTGCTCAATCCGTACGCCAGCCCGTAGCTCATCGCCTTTACGTGGGTGCGCTGGTCGGGGGTGATGTCGTCAACGGGGATGCCGTACACGAGGCTCGCCACGTACTTGTGGAAGTCAGCTCCGGAGCGGAACGCCTCGATCAGCGCGTCATCGCCCGACAGGTCGGCCATGATGCGCAGCTCGACCTGCGAGTAGTCGGAGCTCAACAGCGACTCGTAGCCCTCTCCGGGCACGAACGCGGAGCGAATCTCGCGGCCCTCGGCATTGCGGTTGGGGATGTTCTGCAGGTTCGGCTCAACGGAACTGAGCCGTCCGGTGGCGGCCACGGTCTGCTCGAACGTGGTGTGGATTCTCCCGTCATCGGGGTTCACCGCATCGATCAGGCTTTGGACGATCTGCTTGAGCTTGTTCGTCTCGCGATGTCGCAACAGCGCGGTCAGGAATCCGTTGGCGCGCTCGTTGCCGACGGATCGGACCGCGAGATCCTGCAGCGCGGACGCATTGGTCGTGTACGAACCCGATTTTGTTTTCTTGGTTGGCTTGAGGCCCATGTCATCGAACAGCACGGCCTGCAACTGCTTGGGGCTTTGCAGGTTGACGCGGCTCCCGGCGAACTGCCAGGCGGTCTCCTGCGCGTCGCGAGCGTCGATGGCGAACCGGTCGCGCATCTCGGTCAGGCGCATGAAGTCCACGCTGGCGCCGACCTGCTCCATGCCGAACAGCACGTGGGACACCGGCAGCTCGATGGACTGCAGCAGCCTGAACTGCTCGCGTTCGTCGATCTTCGCGGCCAGCATGTCGGCGAGGGCGCGAACCATGGCCATATGAAGCAGATCCTTGCGCTGGTCGGCCGGATCGACGTCGCCGCTCAAGTCCAGCTGCCCCTGCGCGACGTCATCGGCATTGTCCAATTGCAGCTGCAGGAAATGGGATGCCGCCTGTTCCAGCGAATCGGCATGATAGTCCGGCTGGACCAGGTATCCGGCGAGTTTCGTATCGAACCACGGCTCGGCGAGGTCCAGTCCGAGCGACGCGAGGATGTGCGACTGCTCCTTGTACCCGTGCACGACTATCCGGTCGGCGTGCCCGTCAAGGAACCGCTGCAACGCGGGACGGACGCCGGCGATCACGCCGGCTTCCAGCACGGCCGCCTTGCCGCCGACCTCCAGCATCAGCACGCTGCATCCCGGGTTCCCGGGTTTGGATGAGCCTTCGGCATACAGCGCGCAGGTCGATGCCATGACGTCGGCGCAGTGCGCCCGGTTGCGCGGCTCATCATCCGAATTGTCGGCAGGCGAGCCGAGACCGTCTCGTGCGGAGTCGATCCATGCCGCCAACGCCGCCTCATCCGCGATGGTCACGGCCTCGGGAATCCTCAGGTCGTCGGAGGCGTCCTCGTCGTCTGCGTGCTTGTCAGCTGCGTCGCCGGCCTGCTTGCCGGCGTTGAACGACTTGAGCACCTTGCTGCGGGTGCGCGGGCCGAATTCGAGGCTGGTGAACAGTTCCGAAAGCGTGTCGGCGTCCACCTCGCCGAATGTCAGATCCTCGATGCCGATACCGAGGTCGACGTCGCGCCGCAGCGCGTTGACCTTGCGGTTGAGCTTGACCTGCTCGATGTTCTCGCGCAGCGACTCGCCCTTCTTGCCGCCTATCTCGTCGGCGTGCTCGATGATACCCTCAAGTCCGCCGTACTGGTTGATCCACTTCGCCGCGAACCCGTCGCCGACGCCGGGCACGCCGGGGATGTTGTCGGCAGTCTCGCCACGCAACGCCGCAAGATCCGGGTATTGCGCGGGGCTGACATGGTACTTGTCCTCCACCGCCTGCGGCGTCATGTGCTTGAGGTCCTTGAAGTGATGCCCGGGATACAGCACGGTGACGCGCTCGTCGATCAGCTGGAAGGCGTCGCGGTCGCCGGACAGCACCAGCGTGTCGTATCCGGACCGCTCCCCCATCGCGGCGAGCGTGGCGATGATGTCGTCGCCCTCATACCCCTGCTTTTCGACGTAGGTGACGCCCAGCGCCGTGAGCATCTTCTGGATGAGCGGCAGCTGGGTGAGCAGGTCCTCCGGCGCCGCTTCGCGGGTGCCCTTGTATTGCGGCAGCATCTCGTTGCGGAAGGTGCCGCCCTTCATGTCGAACGCGACCGCGAGATGGTCGGGCTTCTCGCTGTCCAGCACCTGGGACAGCATCGTGGCGAAACCCCATACCGCGTTCGTGGCCTGTCCGGCCTGAGTACTGAAATTTTCCGCCGGTAAAGCGAAAAACGCGCGGAACGCAAGCGAGTGGCCATCGACCACCAGCAACGTTCCACGCGTTTTCGTCTGGGCGTCGTCGCGCGATTCGCTCATTCCCCTACTTCCGACGGCTTGGGATCGCCATACTTGGCGATGATCGCCATGGCCAGACGCTTCTTCGGGATGCGCTGATCCATCGAGGTCTTCTGGATCCAGCGGAAGGCTCCCTGCTCGGAGAAGTCCGCCTTGTCCATGAGCAGGCCCTTGGCGCGGTCGACGAGCTTGCGCTCCTCCAGCGTGTCTTCGGCCTTCTTGAGTTTCTCCTCGGCCTTCTTGAGCTGCTCTTCGGTCTCCTTGAGCTTGTTCTCGCTGGTCTCGACGTTGTCGAGCAGGTCGTTGATCTCGGAGAAACGGCCCATCGCGACTTCCAGGGCGGGCAGCAGCTTGGATTCCTCATACGGCTTGGTGACGTAGGCCATGGCACCTGCACCGGTCGCCTGACGGACCAGGTCGGGTTGCGAGAACGCGGTGAGCATCACCACGGGAGCGATGTTCTCGTCGCAGATGACACCGGCGGCGGCAATGCCGTCCATACGGGGCATCTTCACGTCCATGCACACGATATCCGGGCGGAACTTGCGCGTCAAATCGACGGCCTCCTCACCATTGGCCGCCTCGCCGACGACCTCATACCCGTTGTCCTCCAGCATGGCCACCAGATCCATGCGGTTCACCGACTCGTCCTCGGCGACAACGACCGTGCGCTTCTTGTGCACGGCGCTCTCGACGGGCTCGCCTTCGGAGACTGCCTTCAGCTCGTCGGCGGAAAGCACCTCCTCTACCTGACCCTCTTGCTCTTGCGTTGAGGTCTTCTTTCTTGCCGCCATGCTCACAACCTCTTTTCCACGACACAGTGATTCATCGACAAAACTTCATGTATAACGATAACATAGAGATTCGGCGATGCGACACTGTGGCTCACCCGATAATGCAACGTGCCCTCGGTGGGACTCGAACATACCTATATATTATGGGCTCTTTTTATCTTGTCGAACACATGGTGGCGTTCGTGTGTCCGGTCTTCCAAGGGGGTAAAGTGGTGACCCCGTTTTGTTGAGGCCCGGTGGCGGGGCTGTTGCAGTCACGGGGGTGCCCCAACCGGCCGGGCTTCTTTCGAAGGTGAAAGAAGGTGGTCCTCATGGTCGAGGTCAGAACGGAGAAAGGCCGACGCAGGAGGTTCGGCAGCGTGTACACGCTCAGGCGTGGGGACGGGACCGTCATTTCGTGGGTGGCGCGGTATCGCGATCCGGTCACGCGCAAGCGTGTGGAACGGCATTTCGGCCCGAAAGGCCATGTGGCCGCGCTGGCGTTCCTGGAGCAGGAGGAGATGCTTGTGCGGATGCACAGGGCCGGCGTGCAGGAATACGTGCATCCCTCGGAGCGCAACGGGCGGTCTCGTGGTTCGGAGTGGACGTTCGACCGGTTGTGTGATTGGTATGTGGAGCGTCATCGCAAGCCGGACGGGTCGCCGTTGCGCGGCTCGTCGGCGCGGAATCTTCGGGCGGACGTGTCGCATCTGCGTCGTGCGTTCGGTTCCCTGCGTTTGCGTGAGGTGACGGCGGCCGTGATCTCGGACTGGTATTTTGGCCCGCATGAGGAGGGTCTTTGGGCGTTCCAGCGTGCGTGCCAGCGGATGAAGAGCATCATGCGCGATGCCTGCTCCCCCGGTGTGGACGGTTCGCCGGCTTTGTTGTTGGCGAATCCGTGGAGCCTGCCGATCCCGCCGGATCCGACCCCGGGATCGTGGCTGGTGCCGCCGGTCTCGTCGGAGACGCTGCGCAAGTTGTATGACGCGTTCCCCGAGTATACGCGGATCTCGGTGCTGCTCGCGGCGTGGGCCGGAGGCATGCGCATCGGCGAGGTCTGCGCGCTGCGCGTGGATTCGTTCGATCTGGAGCGCAAGGTGATGCATGTCACGGGGTCCGTGAACCATGGCCCGGATGATCTGGGCCCGTCCCGGGTCGGGGAGACGAAGACGTCGAACTCGGTGCGCACGGTGGTGTTGCCTGATCTGCTGGTCCCGCTGATCCGCGAGCATCTGGAGCATCACGATCCGTCGAATCCGATGTTCTTCCAGGCTAAGGCCGGTACGGTGCTGTCGCGCAGCACATTGCAGTCGCATATGGAGAGGGCCCGGAGGAAAGTGGGGTGCGAGGGGGTCACCTTCCGCACGCTGCGCGTGACGCATGCCACGCTGTTCATGCAGGCCGGCGGCACGCTGCGGGAGGCGATGGACCAGATCGGCGATCAGACCGAGGAGGTGCTGGTCAGGCATTATCTGCGTTCCGTCCCGGAGCATCAGCGGGACGTCGCGAACCGGATGGCCGAGGAGATGGCGCAGGCCGATCCGGCGCTGGCGATTCGCATGGGTCTGGAGCCCGTGGGCGATCGCGAGAAGAAGTCGGAGGAAGCACCGGAGGAGACATCCGTCTCCATTTCTCCCGAGGCTATCGCCGCGGCGTTGGCTCGTCTGTTGCTCAGGTACCTGGGCGGTGCGGCGTCCGATGGTCCGCCGGCACCGTCTGGCCCGGTGGCTGACGACGCCGGCGGGTTCGCGACTGAGTGAGCGGGCAGATGGATCCTCCACGGTTCTTGTCCGGGCCGGGGTGGGGTTCGCTCCGGTCTTTCTTCTGTCCTGTCTGCCCGTCGCTCGGTATCGGGTCCGGCTCTGCCGGGTCGGGCGTGGGTTCCGAGGTTCGGATGGAGGTGGGCTCATGGCTGGCGACGGAGGCAAGGGGAACGGAAAGGGCGGTGGCAAGGGCGGCGCAATCAAGCTCGCGGCGGG